>Ga0207671_10000108_pt1 | contig 128664 bp, 119 predicted proteins | sample KBSC24metaG_FD_184352 | JGI IMG/M metagenome (GOLD analysis project Ga0207671, IMG submission 184352) | Corn rhizosphere microbial communities from Kellogg Biological Station, Michigan, USA - KBS C2-4 metaG (SPAdes) (version 2) | ecosystem: Host-associated > Plants > Roots > Rhizosphere >...
CCCCTTCCTCGGCGGTGAAATGTTCACGAGCGTCAGCGATGGTCATCGTTCTCTTTCGCCGTTTCTTGGGCATCAGAGAGCCGAGCATGTCTTGCATGTCCATACCGCCGCCGTCGCCGCTCTGTGGTCCCATCACCTGCACGAAGGGGGCGGGGTTGCTCTCCTCTACTTCAATCTCGATTGTCTCGGAGTCCCTTGCGCCGCTCTTTATCTGCTGGCGAATGTGCTCTCGAACCCTCGTTTCTTGCTCACTGCGCTTTTTGGCAGCTTCGTCGGTTTCTTCAGGCTCCGGGGCAGGCCGAGGCGTTAGCTGTTGGCTGGGGATGGTAAATAGCTGGCTTAGCGAACCCAGCATGTTGCTGTCGCCGAAAGGCGAGTTCGGCTGCCGCGTGGATCGGTCACTCTTGCGCGGCTGCATGATATCGACCACGCGCTCTACAGCGCGCTCTGCTGCCCGTTCACGCACATCTTCGGTTCGCTCTTTCTCGATAAGCCTTAGCGATGCCTGTACAAGATCGCGGACCATCGAGTCGACGTCCCGGCCGACATATCCGACTTCCGTGAACTTCGTGGCCTCGACCTTCACAAATGGCGCTCCCGCCAGCGTGGCGAGGCGCCGGGCGATCTCGGTCTTGCCGACTCCGGTCGGTCCGATCATGAGGATGTTCTTGGGTATTACCTCATCGCGAAGGTCGTCGGTCAGCATGCGCCGGCGATGCCGGTTTCGCAGGGCAATGGCAACCGCGCGCTTGGCGGCATGTTGCCCTACAATGTATTTGTCCAGCTCCGCGACGATCTGCCGCGGTGTAAGATCTTCCATCTAACAACTCCCAATTACTGCTATGCCTTCTGCGGCATCTACTGTTTTTGCGGACGTGTCGCCGCAAGATCCGCCGAGCGGTATGTTTTTAGAAAATAGGCAAGCGTTTTATTTGCGGATGCGAACCGGCTGCGGCTTCCCGGCAAAAGCGACGAAAGATTGCCTTCTCCCTGCGAGATCGCCGGAGTCTTGGAAGCATCGATCGCCCCAAGGCGATCCCTGGTCTCTTGCTCGTAGCCTTTTGGCATCGTCTTGATCAATTCGCGCGTGAGCGACGCATCCGGAAGATCGGCCGGGGATTTTGCCGCCGCCATATCAGCCATTACCCGGCCGGCCCGAAACGACCACAATCCAGAACTTCCCGCCTGCAGCTTGATGCTGGTTAAAATGCTCGGAAGGACATCTTTGGTGGCTGCTGCGATGTCCGAAGTCTCGTCGAGCGCTGCAAGCACCGTTTTGACGTCTTCGGTATCCGAAGCCGATGCGTCCGAGGAAGGCTTAGCCGGTTTTCCCAGGTCCGATGCATTTACGGCGAACCAGATGCGGACGTCATCCGGGATGCTCATTCCGCCCGCAGCCACTCGCGCGATTTTGAGGTTCTCAAGTTCGCGCTTACGCAGCACGGCGCTTTGCTGAGCCAGCTCGGATTCGCGCGCGGCTTCTTCAGAGTCGGGCACGACACTCAAGCGCTTCACGTCGTCGGTAAATTGACGACCGGCAGTCAGCGCCGACTGAATGCCGTAACCCATCCGGAAGGCGTCGCGATCGGACTTGGAAGGCTCGGCTATTGCCGAACCTGCGGATGTCAGCAGCGCAGCAGAGATCAAGACAAATTGAACGGCGCTGTTCATAGTTCCTCGACTGTTATGTTATGGTTCGTATAAATACAGATGTCTGCGGCGACATGCAGAGCCTTTTCTGCGATTTCGCGGGCAGATAGATCGGTATTTTCGACGAGGGCTTTGGCAGCGGCCTGAGCATACGAACCGCCGCTGCCGATTGCGGCGATGCCGTCGTCTGTCTCCAGGACGTTGCCGTCGCCGGATACCACGAGCAGATATTCGTTATCGGCTACGATCATAAGCGCCTCGAAGCGGCGCATGACGCGGTCGGTTCGCCACTCCTTGGCGAAGTCGATTACGGCCCTCCGAAGGTTGCCGCCGGATCCCTCCAGCTTTGCCTCGAAGCGGTCCGCTAGAGCCTGCGCATCGGCTGCGCTGCCGGCAAATCCGGCGAGGATTTTGCCCTGGTAGAGCCTGCGGACCTTGCGGGCCGTGCTTTTCATGACGGTTTTGTCCAGTGTTACCTGGCCGTCTCCGGCGACGGCTACGTGGCCGTCTTTCTTCACTCCCACGATAGTCGTGGCGTGCATTTTGATTTCCATATTGTTCTCTCATACGGCAGTTTCCCGCCCGAGTGTCTCGCGTTGACAGTTTACCGGACCGTGGGTATAATCCTGGCTAGATTGCGGAGTTTTTCACAATGTCTTCTTTGACTTCTTCCAGCCACTCCGGCATCGCCGTTCTCGATAGCCCGGCCACGGCGAGCGAGAAGTCGGCCTATGTCCGTTCAATGTTCGATCGGATCGCCCCACGGTACGATCTCCTCAACTCAGTCCTGTCTGCAGGTATTCACCATTCCTGGCGAGTCTTTGCTACGCGCTGCGCCGCCCTGGACAAGGGGGACAGCGTCCTGGATGTTTGTACCGGAACCGGCGATTGGGCCGTGCTTGCGCGCCAATCTGTCGGCTCGGAAGGGCGCGTCGTGGCGCTTGACTTCTCCATGCCCATGATGCGTTCCGGCGATGCCAAGTTTGAAAGCGCCGATGTTCGCCGCACACAGGCCGACGCCTCGCGGCTTCCATTCTCCGATAATACCTTTGACGCCGTCACTGTGGCGTTCGGGATCCGAAACGTTGCGGAGATTGACCGGGCTTTTCGAGAAATGGCGCGCGTGCTCAAGCCGGGCGGCCGGGTCGTTTGCCTGGAGTTTTCAGAGCCTAAAGGCGGGACCATGCGTTCACTTTATAGCCTGTACTCTCGCATGGTTCTTCCAAAGATCGGCAATCTTGTGAGCGGGTCATCGGAGGCGTATACTTATCTGCCGGAATCGGTGGCTCGGTTTCGCTCTCGCGCTGAGCTGGCCGGGGATATGCAGCAGGCAGGGCTGACGGATGTGCGACATGTCGATCTTACTATGGGCATAGTGTGTGTTCATGTGGGCGTGAAGCCCATTGCTGACGGCGGCTTTGCTGCCAAGGGAGGCCACGGATAATTTATGAGTGTGCTCCAGGCCACAACAAACCCCGCCGAACGCCCCGAGCCATCCTCTGCGGCATTCCTTGGGTGTATTCAGGACGAACTGTCTTCCGTAGAGCAAGTTCTTAAAGACGAGATTCGATCCGACGTTCGCGCGGCATATGCGATTTCCGGGCACACTCTCGCCGCAGGCGGCAAGCGGCTTCGTCCTGCACTTGTTATTCTTGCCGCCCGCGCAGTACAGAACAGCTATCCGACCAGGACGATACACGCATCTGCATCTGCGGCAGAGCTCATTCACATGGCTTCGTTGATTCACGACGATGTTGTGGACGGCGCTGAAGAGCGTCGTGGCCGTCCCACGGCGAACGCGGCATTCGGCAATCAGATCAGCGTGCTCGTGGGCGATTACTTGCTGGCAAAGAGCATTTATCTGGCAGCCCGGGAAGGCAACCTCGACGTCATTCGCGTGTTCAGCAATGTTACAATCGGGCTCAGCGAAGGCGAAGTGCTTCAGATCACGTCTCGCGGAGATGCGTCAACACCGGAAGAAACATACCTCAGGATTATCGAGAAGAAGACCGCCGGCTTTATCGCGGGATGCTGCGAGATCGGCGCTATGCTTGCTGATGCGTCTCCGGAAGTTATAGAAGCGATGAAAGCATATGGCCTAAACTGCGGCCTTGCTTTTCAGGTTGCCGATGACCTCCTCGATTACACCGGGGATCCCTCCGTCACAGGCAAAGCGCTTGATGGCGATCTGCGAGAGGGCAAAATGACTCTCCCCTTAATTCTGGCGCTGCGCGATGCCGATTCCGACTTGCGAACGGAGCTGGCGCGTATCCTCGAAGCTCCGGAAAGCCTTACTCCGGCGGACATTGCGCTTGTTCATGATAGCATCGAACGCTGTGACGGTTATCGTCGTACGGGCATTGTGGCGCGCGGTTATGTAGAAGCGGCACAGGCGGCGCTATTGGCTGTTGAGCCAAGTCCATACCGCGATGCGCTTTCAGCGCTGGCTGAGTATGCCGCTGCTCGCCGCAGATAGTGTCCGCGAAACCAATACCCTCTAATTTACGTTATTGATCGTTAGTCAACGAGCGACCGGCGCGCTTTTCGTGATCCGGACGGCGGAGAACACATACCTATGGCGATCAAAGCATTCGATAACCCCGTCGTTACCAAGGAGCTTCGCAGCCGAATGCGTGGCTCTCGCGCCTATTGGGTGCTCTTTATCTATCTGAGCATCCTGGCCGTTACCCTTTTCCTGTCTTATCTCAGCTGGTGGAACTCCCACAATGCGAATGCGATGAGCGGCGGTTCGGCGGTGAGCTTTACAGCCGGCCGCACGTTCTTCATGACCTTGTTTGCCGTGCAGGCGGTTCTGATCAGTCTCATTATGCCGGCATTGACATCCGGGGCGATCTCGATCGAGCGTGAGCAGAGAACTTTTGAGCTGCTTAGATCGACGACGCTCTCTACTCGGTCAATCGTCCTGGGCAAGCTCTTTTCGTCGCTGTCGTTTGTGTGCCTTCTCCTGACGGCATCGCTTCCGTTGATCTCGATCTGTTTTCTGCTGGGTGGAGTCTCACCGCAGCAGGTCGGCGTGACGTATTTGCTGCTGCTTTTGAACGCCGTGGTGTACGGGGCTGTGGCGTTGGCGTGGTCGGCCGGTACAGGAAGCACGGCGACGGCAACGGCGATGTCCTATGGCAGCCTGTTCCTGTATTTCTGCGTCACGGCGCCATTTGCAATAGTGGCTGTTATGCGGGGCGCAATGCGGGGAGGTCAGCAGCTGTCGTTATCCGCGCTAAACCCCGTTGGCTCTATTGTCGGAGCCGATACCGAGATGTATTACCGGTGGCCAATGCCGGCGTGGGTCCCGGCGCTTCTGATAAACGGCTTGCTTATCGTATTGATGCTCGTCCTTGCCGGTTCACGACTTTCGGACAACCCGCGCCGCAGGACGCCGCTGGTTCGTGGCAGCCTATTCCTGTTCCTGGGCTCTACTTTGTTCTTTCTGGACGGCTCTCCCATTTTAAGCTTTACGCCTTCGTATGCGGCGTTGACCCTCACGCTTGCCGGGCTGATCGCGTTGATGCTGTTCGTGCCTCCGTTCGTTACGGGGGAGTTGCGGGACCAGTATGAAGCGGCAGTCGTTGAGGAACCATACTGGCGTAGAGCCCTATTCGGCCATGACTTGACCGCGGGAGTGGCGACAGCCCTGGCTCTGGTTGCAGTTATCGGCGCTGTTACAGCGTTTGCGTTTTCAACCTGGCGAGCGACATTCAGTGTAACATCCCTGTCCACCGATGTTGTTATTGGCGCGACTATCATGTATGCATCCATTGCGCTTGCGCTGGCTGGCTTCGGCAAGCTGCTCTCTGTTGCCCTCCGTAACCGTTGGGCTGCGATGATGATGCTTTACCTGCTAGCCGCCCTGGCTATGATTCTGCCGTACATGACATATAGCGCGCAGCAATCCGCATCTTATGGCCAATCATATGGGGAGACGCCGGCGTCAGCGCCTTTCAGTGACAATCTGCTCTATTTTTGCCCGCTTATCAGCCTGCAACAGCTTTGCTTTGATAAAGGAAACGGCTTTTCACTTTTACAAGCCCAGTCCCACCTCCTATTTAACAGCACATTGCCGGACTTCGTTGTATGTTCGGCTCTCTACCTCTCAATTGGTCTGCTCAGCTTCGTCATTGCCCGAGTAATAGAAAAGCGGCGGGCATCCGCACCGCTGAGGGTGAAGACGGCCGCCGCAAAAGGCTAGCGCAGGATATTAGTTGAATCGCTTGATGGAGAGCGTAACTTTACCGAGAACGGTCATGTCTTTGGTGAAGATCGGTTCGAACGCGGGATTTTCCGGCTGCAGCCGAATGCAGTCGGCCTCCGCGTAGAATGTCTTAACTGTTGCCTCTTCACCGATCAGCGCGACGATGATCTCTCCGTCACGCGCGCTGTTCTGGCGCTTCGCAATGACGATATCGCCGTCGGAAATGCCGGCATCACGCATGGAATCGCCATAGACCTCGAGGGCGAACAGGTCTTTTCCTGTCTCAGTGCCACGGGGCAGCAGTGACTGGGGCAGGGGAAGCATTTCCGGCTCATCGCTTTGATGTGCCAGGATAGGCGCGCCGCCGGCAACACGTCCAAGCAGCGGCACACACACGGCGCGCCCCATGCTGATCGGATCGCCGCCGCCGTCCAGCAATTCCACGCCGCGTTGATAGCGATCCCGGCGGATATAGCCTTTTGTCTCAAGCGCATCGAGATGCTTCTTGACAGTACAGCTTGAACTCAACCCAAGCATTGCCCCGATTTCTCGGACCGTGGGCGAGAATCCCCGAGTTTCAATTCCGTTTCGTACAGCTTCCAGAACTTGGCGCTGCTTCTCCGTTAGAACTTCCATAACGACCTCTGTATTTCATGAATGCGTCGCAAAACCTGCCTGCGTCTGCGGTTCCGGTCGTTAGGAACCTGCACACTCGCATAAGCAGGCTGGCATTTACGAGCAATTCTGTTGACCAATTATACCCAAATAAAATTTGCGCAATCAAACTATTGTTTGATATTTTTTCGACTCGGGTAGGAATCGCTTGACTCTGAACCATGCGGGTTGGTAGAATCCAATAGCAAACACAAGTTTGCTATTGTTGTTAAATTAGCTCGGGTCTAGGGAGAACATGCAATGGGATTCGCAGAAACAAATGCTGCCGGTAAAAAGTGTAAGACAGAAATAGCGGGAGCGGGATTTCTTCGGCTTGAAACAGATGAGGAGGCGGCACGGGCCATTCGAGCGGCTCGCCGGGCGAAGGCGCGCTCTCGCATCCAGAAACAAAACGCAGTCTGGACAGGCGCAGCCATTGTTGCGCTTGGCGTGCTTGGCGCGGGAACACTGCGGTCGGAGATTGGGCAGATGCAGTCTCGTGGCAATATACCCCTAGCCGCTACTACAACGATCACCGTAAAGACCGGTGACACGCTGTGGGGCGTGGCAAAAGCGGTGGCTGGCCCGGGGGACAACCTGCCGGACCGGATCGAGGAAATCGCTCAATCGAACGGCATTAAGTCGTCTAAAACTTTAATACCGGGCATGCATCTTGTGGTAACCATACGCAATCCACAGATGCTTGCGCAGCTTCACAACCATCAGCCGTTGCGGCTTGCCGCTCGGAATTGATCGGCCGGTGACAATGGAGTCATCCCAATAAGAATACTCAAAAAGAAATAATGCCCGGCAGCAATGGCGCTGCCGGGCATTTTATGTATAGGATGTTCCGGCGGTCTTTGCCCTGGTGGCCATTTGCCCTGGCGGTTGAAACCACGGGCTAGAGAGTACAAATGTGTCCCTTCGGACACTAGGAGCGGCTTTTAGCCGCATTTCTTAGTCCGCGAAGTCAGGCATACGCACCCTCACATACGTGTGCAAGGCGGACATGTGTACTCTCTAGGCGCGGTTTTAACCGCCTGCTTCCTATGGGCTTACGGGTCGTTTAACCGCCTGCCATTTCGGGGTGGTTGGTCTTCAACCGCCTGTCTTCCGGCCAGACAACTTCTATACCCTTGCTGCTCCTGTCGTCTGGCCGTTGCGGCTTCTGTCCTTCTGGCAGGACGGGCAGAGGGCTTCACCGAAGTGGCGCACCGATAGCTCCTGTTGTGACCGGGTCAGCGTCTTGCCGCAGTGCCCACAGGCATTGGACGCAGCATCGACTGTTTCGGCCCCTTTTGCCGCCTGTACGGCGGTATCAGTCTCGGTATCACTACTCATCGCATCTGCCTGCGCCGGTAGGGCAATCGGAGGCGCAATGTGTTCCGGCGTTCCTATTGACTGCGGAAGTGCAGCGCGCTGTGCGCTTTGAGCCGGCCTATCGAACTGACGTTGGGGAGGCGCATTGCGGACCGGCTGGGGGCTGTCCGCAAAACGGCCGGAGCTGAGGCCGCCCGGCGCTCCTGCCTGGCGGAAATCGATTTCATCGAGTTCCGGGGCAAACTGTGTCCCGAAACCACAGAGCGCGAGGGCGCGCCCAACACTTCCGGTTTCCGCTTTTTCCAGATAGTCGGGAAAGCCCTTAATATCTTCGCGCTTCGTGCCAACCGCCATCAGGCGACCTTCCGCATTGTAGATCTTTGCCCGGAATATCGCGTACTGCTTATCCATATCGATTGTGATCGGTTCCGTCTCGATACCCCAATCCGGGTGCTCTTGCCGGAACCAGATCAGGCGCGCGGATACTGGTAGGTAATTTCGGCCGCCTTGGACCTTGATCAAATGTCGCTTCGGTTCAAATCCCATTACACTCTGCCTTTCTCTTTCGCCACAGGGCGATTTATACGCTCGCGATCATCACTGTCAAGATAGTCACACCAGGAGGCACAATCCGGAAACGTCCGCGAATAACAAATCCGAATCTTTGTTTGTTGCAAACACATGTTCCTGATACATAGACATATTACCACCAACGAAGGCAAAGAATCAAGGAATTTAACGAAAATTTATTATTCATTAACTGTTAACAATAAGCAACATAGTCAGACAAAGCTCGTTAAGTGCCGGTTGTATCATTGACACCGGAATATACATATGGAATAATGGCCTCAACGTCGACAGCGATGTAGCAAAGGTCGGCTCGCCAAAAGGCGTTCCGGCATGGCGCATTGAGATGGTCCTAGAGTAATTTAACTGGCCCATCGATTTGCGTACAACCTCAACCCGAAGGAGGAGACCATTTGCAAACTGTACGACCGACGCGTTCGAACGATCAGCAGGAAATTGTAACGTCTCTCAATACCACTGATCTCGATTTGCGCGCCAATCGGCAAGACCTTGCTGTGAACAACAGCACAAGAACACGCAGCCAATCCCGGCAGCGCTCTATACTTTACATTTCCGTAGCAGGGCTTTTCGCAGCCTCTACTGTTGCATTCCCGCTCGTAGCAGCTGTTGCGCAGCAGCAGGCCCCGGCCACTGCACAAGCTACCACAGCCGGATCCCCCGCAGTCGCCACTGTTGCACCGGCAGCGCAGCCGAGTGTAAATGTATCGGTTGTGGATGGAATCAAACCGGCGCAAACGGTGAGCACAAGCGGCAAGACCGTTCAGGATGCGCTCACAACGGCGCATATAGCGCTCGGCGCTGAAGACACGCTGACACCTGCACTTACTTCCGGTATCACTTCCAACACCCGCATCGTCATTACACGTGTGCGGACCGTGACGGAGACGGAAACCACATCGATTCCATTTAAGACCGTTTTCCGTTTGAGCGCAGACCTCAAGCCAGGCTCGATCGGCCATGGGCATCATGGCGCTCCTGGAATTCTCGTTAAGACTTTCACAGCCAAGTACATAAACGATAAGCTTGTATCGCGGCCATTGCTTGAAAAGCATATCGCGAAACAGCCGGTAGATGAAGAGACTCTTGGCGGCATTCGAACCCGGATGGCTGCTGCACTTCCTTCTCGAAGCGGCTCGTACCGCCGAATGCGGTCCCTCAATATGGTTGCCACCGGTTACTCTCCACATGAAGGCAGCAGCACAGGACGCTGTGCGACTGGGATGCGCGCCGGATATGGCGTTGTTGCTGTTGATCCTCGTGTTATCCGTTTGCATTCCCGCCTCTACATTGAAGGCTACGGTTACGCTATTGCCGGTGATACAGGCGGCGCTATCAAGGGCCGTCGAATTGACCTCGGGCACTCAACATATCGGGAAGCGCTTCATGTTGGCCGCCGCAATGTTAAGGTCTGGGTATTGGACTCCGGCCAGTAATTATCTCTTAGTTTAAGCACTCTGCTCCGGCGAACGCCGGAGCATTTTTTATTGCCAGGTACAATCCCCGAATGAACCTTTCCAGCCCCTCGACGATACATGGTCTCCTGAAGAAATATAATCTCCATCCACGAAAACGGTTTGGCCAAAATTTTCTTGTCGACGGTAACGTCCTGTCGAGGATCGTAGATGCCGCCTGCCTCACTCCTGGTGACGGCGCCCTTGAGATCGGAACCGGGCTTGGCGTATTGACACGCGCTCTTGCTGAGGCTGTAGGAACGTCTGGACATGTGGCGACCATTGAGATCGACACGGCATTGGAAAGGGTACAGGCAGAGACTCTCTCCGGGCTGACTCAGGTGAATCTTGTCCGCGCGGATGCGTTGGAATTAAACTGGAAAGAATTTTTTGATTCGGAGTTTTCCGGCCATGAACAAATCAGTGTGGTCGCAAACATTCCTTACAATATCACCACTCCGCTGATCGAGCGTATGCTCGAAAATAAGGGGCGTATTCGATCGATTGTGTTGCTTGTGCAAAAGGAAGTTGCTGAGAGGCTTGGAGCGAAGGCGGGATCGTCCGCATATGGCTCAGTATCCGTATTTGTGCAGGCGCAGGCAAAGGTGGAGATGGTTGCTGTCGTAAGCCGTAAGGTGTTTATTCCCCAACCGGATGTCGAGAGCGCTATCCTGCGCCTTACACCATACTCAGAGCCGCCGGTGCCGATGCCTGAGCCCGCATTCTACTTCTCGATCGTGAGAGGATCATTCGGTCAGCGCCGCAAATCACTGCTCAATGCCCTCAGCGGCGATCCACGGCTTGCCTGGGAACGGGATATGGCGAGGGATGTGATCGCGCGCTCCGGCATCGATCCGCAGAGGCGAGGGGAATCGCTGTCGTTGGAAGAGTTCGGAATGCTCTGCGATGCCGCGATAGCCCTGGAAGCGCCGCGGCCGCTGCCCAATAAGAAAGCGGCGCGCGTGGAGGATGAAGATGCGGCGGAGATCGCAGGCTCCCCTCCCCAACCCCTCCCCGGAGGAGAGGGGCTTTCAGATTAGGAAGTACTTTCGTAGCTACTCCTAACTCTGGCTCCCTCCCTTCGGGAGGGTTGGGAGCCTGCGAATACATATATCGGCTGCAGATAGGGCAGGAAGCCTGCGCCAACTAACCATGTGATCGTTACATCACTTGCAGGATAACCGCTTTAGTAGCTGATCGTCTCCCACTTCTTCGTCTCGGCTGCCTTCTCAATGGTTTCGAGAACCACATTGTTGATGTAGCCGTCGTGGAAGTTCGGCGATGGCATTTCGTCATTGGCAATCGCGGTCAGTCCGTCGAACAGCAGATTGATGAATGTGTGCTCGTAGCCGGTGTTATGAGCCGTAGGCCAGTAATGACCGCTATAAGGATCCTGTCCCGAAGTCACGCTGACGGTCCTGAAGCCGTATGTGCCTTCTCGCGTGTCTTCCGTGTAGATCTCCAGTTCATTAGGGCGCTCCATGTTGAACACGACGCTTCCCTTGCTTCCATTTATCTCAAAGCGATTATGGTTTTTGCGGCCCATCGCGAAACGTGTCGATTCGAAGGTGCCGACAGCCCCGTTGTCAAAACGCGCCAGCATCAGTGTCGCATCGTCAACGGTTACCTCACCCATTGTGTCCGATGCCGTTCCGCCCATGCGGTCATCCGTGGCGGCAAGCTCAGGGCGTTGCTTTACGAATGTTTCCATCGTGGAGGACACTTCCGTAATCTCGCCGACTAAATAGCGTGCCATGTCCAGCAGATGGGCATTCAAGTCGCCGTTTGTGCCGCTGCCTGCCAGATCTTTACGCAAGCGCCAGACGAGGGGAAAGTCCGGGTTGGCGATCCAATCTTGAAGATATGTTCCACGCCAGTGGTAGATGCGGCCAAGCGCACCTTCGGAGATGAGCTTCTTGGCCAGCGCGACGGCAGGCACTTTGCGATAGTTAAAGAAGATCCCGTGCTTTACGCCGTTCTTGGTAACGGCATCGAGCATAGCCTTTGCTTCTTCGGCGGTATTGCCAAGAGGCTTCTCACAGAAGATATTCTTGCCGGCATTGGCGGCGGCTATTGCGATCTCAGCATGCAGGTTCCCCGGCACGGCGATGTCTACTATATCGATATCAGGCCGCGCAATAAGCGCGCGCCAGTCAGTTTCATAGGATTCCCAGCCCATCGTATCGGCAGCGCGGCGCACTCCGGCTTCATCACGGCCGCAGATGGCTTTCAGAACCGGCTTAGCCGGAAGCTCATCAAAAAAGCGGCCGACTTGCCGATAGGCATTGGAATGGGCCTTGCCCATGAACTTGTATCCAACCAGACCGATGTTAAGCGTCTTCTTAGTCACAAGAAAACTCCTTTGTAGTGGATGTGTTCGGGGAGCCGGAGAACTTTGGCGCTTTAGGGCCGTGGCCCGGCACGCAGTTATCCAAAATAACTTTGGGTGCAGGATCGGCGCAGTACGCTTGATCCTGCACCCGAAAGATCGACCGGCGTCCTTAGGACGCCGGCCTACGCGGCATATTTCGCCCGGTAGCCGATAGAAGGTTACGGTTGCGCTCAGTGCGCTTTCGGCGCCTTCTTGTCTGCCGGAGCAACTGCTGCTTTCTTCGGAGCAGATTTTGCTGCAGGAGCGCTCTTAGCTGGGGCGCCGGTCGCGATGTAATTCGCAATCTTGGCCTTGGCCTTCAGAGTCTGGACGTACGTCTGGATCTGCATGGAGAGCTGCTGCGTCTTGTAGTTACTCTGCGCCTGCTCAAAGAGAGGCTTGTCAACGGGAGTTGGATCCTCGCTGGTGCTGTCGCACTCGATGAGATGAAGTCCGTAAACCGACTTTACCGGTTCCTGAGTCACTTCGCCCTTCTTGAGCTTGAGCGATGCTTCCAGGAATGCGGGATCGAGCGGAGAGTTGGGAAGAACGATCGGCAGATCGCCGCCGTTTGCTTTGCCGCTGGGATCTTCCGTGTACTCTTTAGCCTCGTCGGCGAACGATTTGCCGGCCTTTAAGTCCGCTCGGATCTTGGTGAGGATGTCTTTGGCTTCCGCCTCGGTATGCACCTTGGTATTCGGATCGGGCGCGCCGACATTTTCCGTACGGATCAGGATGTGGCGGACATGGACAGCGCGTGGGGCCTTGAGATCCTTTCCGACAAGCTTCTCAAGCTCGACACGTGTCTTCAGATTGTCTCGAAGCTCATCCATCGTGTGGCCGCTGTTGACGACAAGCACTTCAAGCGACTGGCCGGGGAACTGGCCCTTAACCTGCTGTCGCATCTCATTAATCTTGGCAGTTATATCGGCCGGCGTTGCTGTGAGATGCTGCTTCTTCGCTTCCTGATCGATGATAAGGTTCGTGATCATCGTATCGATCACGCGAGGCCCCTGGGTCTTATAGGCCATGTCCCTGACTGCATCTTCTGAGATATTCTGGCCATTCACGGTTGCCGCGACACCAGGGGGGCCGATCAGCGGCTTAGCCGGCGGTGGCGGCGGAGGCATCATAGGCTGACCCATGCCGGGCCGCATCGGCCTCATGTTCGGCGGCGGAGCCATTTGGGGCGGCGGAGGCGGCGCGGGAGCTGCAGGCTGCTGTGCCGGCGCTGCGGGCTGCGGATTGCCTGCTGCGGGCGCATCTTGCGCGCGAGCGATCTGGGCGGTGGATATTGTTGCGGTGGCGCCAAGCATCAGAGCGACGGCGACGGACCACGGGGACATGCGGCGAGTCAAAACAGAAGGGCTCCTTTCACATTGCCGTGAATGTGCTATTCACCATCTTAGCACGTTCGTATATTGACCGTCAAGATAAAATGGGTGGGTATTGCAGTCAACATTCACAGATCGAAAAATCCTAATGAAATATGATACGGATAGAGAAGTTCCGCATCGAAGTTCGTAATGGAGTCTACCTCCAATGTGGCGAAATAAGATGAGTTATCCTCTAAGAATATCTTCGTTTTCCAATTTTGACCGTTGACTTTGCGAGAGGGGGCGGTGTATAATAAGACCCGTTGCCGCGGTAGCTGGCGGACAAGTATCGGTGGTTGAATCTCGCCCTCGTAGCTCAGTGGATAGAGCAAGGGTTTCCTAAACCCTGTGTCGGTGGTTCGATTCCGCCCGGGGGCACCAGCCCCTATTAAGCCGGACGTAAGCTGCCAAATTGTGGAGAGGTCGCATAGTTGGTCTAGTGCGCTCGCCTCGAAAGCGAGTGAGGGTAACACCTCCGTGGGTTCGAATCCCACCCTCTCCGCCACTCCACTTGCACAAACGGCATGGGAAATCTTCTCGAAGGCCGGCTCGTTGACACCCTCCGAACTTCAGCTTTTATCACCTGACGATTGGCTTCGCGTATCTCTTATTTACTTTAGAAGTCTCGGTTTCTTCTCGGCGCATGCAAACCTGGACGTAGAGGCTTTAGCCCAGCAAATCCTTGCAACGCGTGGCCGCCCCTTCAGCCCTTCCGGACCGCTCGTCGACCTTGATCTCCTGTCTTATGATCTCAGCGCCGTTTGGAGCGCAGATATGGAAGACTGTGGCGAGAAACCCGGCTTCTATGCGGGCGCCGTAACGGGGTGGGGACATATCTCACGCGGTGTTTTAGAGCCGACGGAAATCAGTGAAGATTTCGGACACGTCGACGGCAAACCGACGCTCGTTTGGTTTCGCAATCATGGGAAACGATTTGTGGTAATCGCGGATCATACCGATGAATCGCAGTGGGGGATCTGGCTGGACCTCTCCGTGTTCGACCAGCTCAATATCATCATTGAATCCAGTGGCCGGCAGTACGTTATTTATAAGCACCCTTATCAAGATGCCTCCGTTTTATGCCTGACACCGGAAGAGCAGCAATCCCTCAAGTATCACCGTGGCTGGAAATTCCAGTTCGACCCGTATGATGATGAAGACGAAGATGCTTTCTTCGCGCGCTTCGGCATTGCATGAATTGCAACATAACTGCGTGGTGTATCGCCTGTATCACGCGCTAAGGGCATTCTATAACGATGTGCGTGTCCGAGGCCTCTCCAGCGTTTCCATCCCAAGCACGCGTCGCTTCGACTCATGCCCATTTACGTAGCTCACCAAGTACGTCGTGCGTTGCTTCCCCGCCTCGCTGGCCGGCACATTTGCGATCATCCTTTCGGTTACTTGCATCTGTTTGTGTACCAGGACGTGCACAAGCACAGTCGATTTTGTAACATTGACGGTGTCGCCAGGATGAAGCTTATTCAGGTCGCGGCCCGCATTTGCGGCCAGAAAATCTGAAAACGAAATGTGCGATTTGTGAGCAATCGAAAATCCCGTATCGCGAGGTTGAACCGTATAGGTCTTTACCTGCCGAGGAGTCCAGAAATACTCTGCGGCAGTACTTGGATCACCTCTCAGCTGCTGCGAATCCAGCCCCATTCGCTCTATTGCCACTTTGTCCACAAATTCCGACTCGCCGGATGTAGCGCCCTCAGGCGGCATGCTCTCATAGTGATGCTTAATTACGGAGAGAGTTTCCTTTGCCATTTCCTCTGTTGGAAGGCCCACCGTTGAGTGTCCGTCGACTAGGATTGCAAATGCGCGGACATGAAGTTTCAGCTTGGTGGCAAGTGTACGCGCAGCCGTGTCATCCTGATCGACGGCCGCATCGCGCGCAACGCGCCGGAACTGAACTTTCTGCAGCGTTTTAAATGAGTCGGCCGGATAATTGGCGCCGTGCGTTTTTATTTGCTCAGCCGCCAGAAGTACTGAATTTGCAGCCGTCAAATTGCGCACGGTTACGATTGGTTTACCGTCAAGGAGAATCTGAACCGGGGCTGAGACCCGCCTGCTATACGCTGCCCAGCCAAAGGCGGCGGCACAGCCAACGACTGCGATGACAGCTATCCGCTTATATATCTTAAGCTGCCGTTCGAGTTTCGCCGGATCCTTTTGGGTAGGAGAGCCGGATGCAGGCGGTACATTTTGGTCAGGCGCCGGAGCAGAGGAGAGCGGCTCGTCTTGTTGTTCCATCGTTGCTTTCGAGGTATCACAATGAAAAAGCCCCGCAGCCGGTTGCGCCGGCGGGCGGGGCGGTTCGATGCTGCATTACCAGGGTTGAGCCGACGCGACCTGCATCTTCGTCTTTAGCTCAGACAGAGCACGCTGGAGCTGTGTATCATCCTTGATGTCATAGAAGGCATCGGGATGATCGCGCAGGTAGCTGTACAACTTGCGCTGGTCGGCATCAGTATAACTCACTTTGATATCCGGCTCAATTCCTTTATGGTTGATGTCGTGCTTCATGGCCGTGTAATAGTGCTGTGTCGTAATAGCCACAGCCGAATTATCTCGCAAGGGCATGATTGTCTGGACAAGACCCTTGCCGAAAGTTCGCTCGCCAATCAATGTGCCTGAATTGGTATCTTTGATCGCTCCTGAAACGATCTCAGCCGCGCTGGCGCTGTTGCCGTTTACAAGGACTACGAGTGGGAACTTCAGGTGATTCTCGTGAAGCCGCGGAATGACATTGATCGACTGCATCGGTCCCGTGCGGTCTTTGATCCATACGATGGGACCGTTCGGAATGAACCGGCTCGCAACACGCTGCGCAATATCGAGCAGGCCGCCCGGATTTTCGCGCAGGTCGAGCACCAGCCCACGAGCGCCCTTGGCTTGAAGGTCTGTCAGCGCCTTCTCGATCTGGCGATCACTCTCTTCGTTGAAGACGCTCAGCGAGATATAACCGATCCGATGGACGGGATCAATCATCGTGTGCTGAACGACTTCCTGCTGAACGACTTCACGCGGCATCGTCAGGACAACGGGGTGTGTGACGCCCTTACGGAGCATGGTCAAAGTGACTTTTGTGTTCGGTTCGCCGCGGATCAGCTTGACGACATCGACATCCTTCATCTTAAGGGTGGACTTATCGTCAACCTTCATGATGATGTCTCCGGCCATGACCTTGTATTTCAGGGCAGGACCGCCAGGGAGAACACGAACGACATAGATCTGGTTCTGCTTGTTCGTGCCTAGCTGCGCGCCGATACCGACGAACTGTCCTTGATTGTCTTCCATCATGTCTTTATAGGCATCCGGAGCCATAAAACGGGTGTAGCGATCTTTCAGCGCACCCATCATGCCCCTGATGCCATTGTAAGTCATGACTGTGGGATCAATGTCTTTATTGTAATAACTCGCCCGCAGTGTGGTCAGGACCTCGGCATAGGTCTGATATGGCGTGTAGTCCTGCGTCTGGCCGTGGGCGGCAGTGATTAGAACTTCATCCATGTGCGATCTCGCAAGGACCAATGCCTGGCGGAAACTCATCACATCATGGATGCCGCGAAGATCGTGCCAAGTAACACCGGCAGTGAAGGTTACACCGACAATTGCGGCTGTTCCGGCAATGCGACCAATAATTTGCTTGACTGACATTACAATTACTCCGGCGAACTACAAGCGGCTCAACCGCGAACTGACGGAATGACGGCCACTCGGCCGGACAATGTTCCGATGGCCTGATTCAAGGCGTCTTCAGGCGCAGCCGTTTCCGGCACGGCGACATCAGGCTTCAAGCCGTCCGAAAATGAAGCATGGCTTGCAGTAAAGAACTTGCCGACAGTCATGGTAAATCCCGAGCCGTCCTGGAGAACGACTTGGGCGACATCCATGGGGTCGCCGAACGTCTTTTGTCCTACCAGCTTACTGCCGCTGTCGCGAAGCGCTGCTGCAAGGAGTTCCGCTGTTTTCGCGGTCCCGCCATTTACCAGCACAACCACGGGGCATGTAATCTGTTTAGAGGACTTCAGAGCAATTTGCGTCTCTTGTTTGCCCTTCTTCTGATCGATTCCCAGAACACGTCCGTTCGTGATCTTTTCGGCGATGCCCTTAGCCGCCGAAAGTTGACCGCCGGGAGTATCCCGCAGATCCACAACCAGCCCCTTAAGATCGTTGCCGAAGCTTTCGAGGGCCGTGGCGAAATCTTTATCCGATCCATCGACTAATTGGGCGATGTGAATGTAACCGACACCATTTGGAAGGTTCTTCGCTGCAATCGCTGTTACCGTGGTCGTGGCGGACACGTCCACGGGCACTTTCAGCGGCTTTGGCGCGCCAGGACGGTCGATCGTGAGCGTTAACGGCTGTGCAGCGGTCAAACGGAGCTTGTCCTCGCCATCCGAAAGAGATAATGCGTTCTCTACCTGTTTTTGGATTTGGGTAGCGAGTTTGTTGAAGGAAACCGGATCATCCTGCATTGCCTTCAACTGCTTGGATGCGGCGGCAACCGGATCGTATGTTGCCAGCCACTTGCCGTCGATTTCGGTGATAACGTCGTTCGCGCGAAGCCCCGCTTTCTCTGCAGGACTTCCGGGCAAAGCAGCTACAATAGTCAGCCGGTACTCAGTGTATCCGGGATCTTGTTTGTTTTCAGGATCGCCGTGCTTGAGAGTTCTGACATCTGTGACTGCGCCCAGTCCATGATAGACCCCGCCGACTTCGCCCTGAAGCTCCTTCATCTGAGCAACATCAACAAACCGGCTTTCAGGATCGCCCAGCGATGCAAGCATCGCCGCGGCGGCTCCGTGCCCAAGTTTGGACTCGTCCGGAACTCCTTCAACATAGTTGCGCTTGAGCAACTGATAGACTTCTTCGAATGTTGCGCCGGGGCCGGTAATCACCACATCCTGCATATCTGCATTGTCCGTTGCCTGACGCACCAATGTGTGTGTGGCATGAGACGCATTGCCGGTAAATCCGGTTAGCAGGGTAGGAGTAGATTGAGCGACTTCTTGATGTGGAGTATAAAGATTTCTCGCGGAGGTGCGATCTGGTCCAAGGCTATCGCCTAAGCGAAACGAGACAATGCCAAGGGACGCAAGCAGGACGCCGCCAACTATCCCACGTTTACTGATTTGCACGCGATCCAATTTCCTTTCGCTGCCGTAACACGTCACCTTAATGTACGATTATACCATTGCCCTGGTTCCGCGTCAACGAAATAGCCACTAGACAGTGCTGGGGCGGCATGGGCGGGGCCGCTTTCGGGTATCATGTAGAATGCGACGCCGTGGCGCGCGAGCAACTATAGCTTGACGCCGCGAATTGACAGCGATCGCACGGAGTCGGGCACTGCGCCGACTCTTCCTGTGTCCTTATTAAACGAACAACTTGCTCTGTGAGTTCCCTCTGGAACCGCTGAGCGCATTTGTTTGATGAGCCGGGAAGGAAATGAGCAATAACGCGATCTATGGCTGATCGAGATTATGTCGATGTCGTCAACGGGAACGGCCAAGAGACGACCTACAACGATTACTTTGATGCGCGCAACCAGGCGTCGCCTAATGCCATGGCGACCGTGCCGCCGCTCTCAGCAAATCAACTCCGTGTCACCGATAATTTATCCCAGCTGCTGGAGATTCTTCCTCCGCCGCTTCGGGCAGCACTTGAGCGTGAGGACACGATCGAAGGATTGATCGAGATCGTTTTGGATCTCGGGCGCGATGCTGAATCGCGGTTTTCCGACGGGCGTGTCGTGTACCTGCGCGAAGGTATTCCCGTCACCAATGAGGACATTGATTTTGTAACCGCGCGAGTAGGCGCGTTCGGCAAAGACAATCGTGCAGGCATCGAGCGAACCCTGCACCGTATTTCCGCTATCCGCAACCGCCAGGGCAAAGTAATAGGTTTGACATGCCGCATCGGGCGAGCTGTGTACGGCACGATCGATATCGTTCGCGATATCGTCGAATCCGGCAAAAGCATCTTGATGCTGGGCCGTCCGGGGCGAGGCAAAACCACCAAGCTGCGCGAGATGGCGCGTGTCCTCTCCGACGAATTCAAGAAGCGTGTCGTAATCGTCGACACGTCGAACGAAATCGCCGGCGACGGCGACATCCCGCATCCCGCAATCGGTCGCGCGCGGCGTATGCAGGTTTCCTCGCCGGATCATCAGCATGCCGTAATGATTGAGGCTGTGGAAAACCATATGCCGGAAGTCATCGTCATTGATGAGATCGGCGTTGAAGAAGAGGCCCTTGCGGCGCGCACCATTGCTGAACGCGGCGTACAGCTTATTGCCACGGCTCACGGCAACTCGCTTGAGAATCTCCTAATGAACCCAACCATGTCCGACATGGTCGGCGGCATTCAGGCGGTAACACTCTCCGACGAGGAAGCTAAGAAGCGGGGCACCCAGAAAACTGTGCTGGAGCGCAAGTCGCCGCCGACATTCGATATCGTGATCGAGATCATGGAGGTCGACAAACTTGCGATCCACCATGATGTTCTGAATACGGTCGATCGTCTGCTGCGCGGCGGACAGCCGCGGCCTGAGATCCGCATCCGGAATGCTGCAGGCGAAGTGGAAGTCATTCAGCGCCCGGACATACAGCCCGGCAAGTCCTCGGGACCCGAATACAATACCGGCTCTCTCTTTGAGGATAAGGAACAGGGCCGTCTGCGTTCTGAAGCTATGGCAGCGGCCGCGCCGGCCATAGCGCCGATAAAGCCAAAAGCTACCGGAGTGGTGCGGCTATTCCCGTATGGAGTAAGCCGCAGCCGCCTTGAGCGCGCGATCCGAACGCTCCGGGTTCCCGCGTTCATCGCCAAGGACCTGCATGACTGCGATGCCATCGTCGCGCTCAAAGCGAATTATCGCAAAGAACCGGCAAAGCTTCAAGAAGGGATCAGTCGAAATATCCCTACTTACGTCATCAAGAGCAACACGTACATCCAGATCGAGTCCGCTCTTCGCGAGATCTTCGGATTGCCGGCTGTAATTGCTCCTTCGGAAGAAGACCTGGCTGTGCAGCAGGCTGAGGAAGCGATTGACGAAATCCTGAATGATGCAACGCAGGGCTTGAAATCCTTAGAACTGCCGTCGCAAAACTCGTTTGGACGCCGCCTGCAGCATCAGATCGCTGCGGATCGCCAGATGATCTCAGAGAGTATCGGCGCCGAGCCAAACCGCCGGGTTCGGATTAGCAGGCCGTAGGAGCCTTCATAGCATATAAAGGCGTTCTTTCGTTAGGACCCACCCTTATTCCCTCCCGAAGGGAGGGCGCGTTCTCAAAATCGAAAAGGCTTGCTGTTCTTGACCATGCGCCAAGATATGAGAGCCTATTGCATAGGTGAACGCGCCCTCCCTTTGGGAGGGGATGGGGTGGGACTGTTCAACTATGTTCATCACATTCGAGGGAGTTGAGGGCGCGGGCAAAACGACGCAAATCCGGATGCTTGGCGATCGGCTCTTGCGGTCGGGGCGCGCCGTGCTCTTGACTCGCGAACCCGGCGATGGGCCGATCGGCCCCGACCTTCGGCGCCTTGTGCTTCAGCCCCCTGCAGATGCCGTCATTGACGACCGCACGGAACTTCTTATCATGCTGGCAGATCGCGCTCAGCATGTTTCCAACGTAATTGCTCCGGCCCTTCAGCGCGGAGACGTCGTGCTGTGCGACCGATTTGTCGATTCGAGCTCAGCGTATCAAGGGTATGGCCGTGGGATCGACATCACAATGATCGATTCCCTTAACCGTTTCGCTACCGCCGGCACATGGCCGGATCGGACATTGCTTTTAGATCTGGATACGCACACGGGACTCGGCCGCCAGCGTGATCGCAATCGTATGGAGATGCAGTCCTCAGCCTTTCATGAACGAGTAAGAGCCGGATTTCTGGCGATTGCCGCCGCGGCTCCCGATCGAGTGATCACCATCGACGCTACTGGCAGCGCTGAAGATGTCCACGAGCGTATATGGTCCGCCCTCTCTACGGTAGTGTCGCCGTGAAATTGATTATCGCAATCGCCCACGATCGGAACAAGCAGCGGCTTACGGATGCGCTCGTCGCTGAGAGTATCAGCTACACAAAGCTCGGCAGTACCGGCGGTTTTCTTCGGCAGGGAAATACTACTCTGTTGATCGCTGTCGAAACCGAACAAGTGGAACAGGTTCTTACGGTCATACGCACGTCATGCAAGAGCGCCGAGCGGTTTATGCCCGTTGCAGCCGATCCGGCTGCTGCACTGTCTCATTACGCTCCTTCAATGGGCGGCGTCATCCGAGACGCCGGCGGAGGCGCGGTCGCATTTGTTCTCAATATTGAAGAGTTCCACCGGCTTTGAACGATATATTCAGCGATGTTATTGCGCAACAGCGCCCGCTCGGCATTTTGCGTACGTCCCTCAGCCGTGAACGGCTTGCAGGATCATACTTGTTCGTCGGTCCTGCAGGAGTGGGGAAGACGACAACGGCAATGCGGTTTGCCGCGGCGCTTTGCGGCGCGCAATCGCTGGACGATCCTCAGGCGCGGATGATACTTGCCGGGAAGCACCCCGATGTTCGCGTTGAGCAGCCCAGCGGCCGTTCGCATACGATCCATGTCGGCCAGCTTTGGCCGCGAGGATCGAACACGGATCATCCCGCCGCCAACGCAATGCTGCGCGACCTTCAATATGAACCGGTAAGGGCAAACAAGCGGGTATTTGTCATACGCGAGGCAGAAGGGCTTTCACGCGGAAGCGAGAGCGCCGCGAACAGCATCCTCAAGACGCTCGAAGAACCGCCTGCCTACGCACACTTCATTCTCACGGCGACATCACTTTCGACACTGCTGCCGACGATCATCTCCCGGTGCCAGGTCGTCCCGTTCAGCCTTCTGCCGCCGGAACTCGTTGAACGCGCGCTCATCGAGCGGTTTTCAGTTCCCGCCGGACAGGCTCGCTTCTTATCCCTCTACACGGAAGGGAGGCTGGGGGAAGCCGCGCAGCTCGCGCGATCCGCCGATCTGCTGACTGCTCGTGATGAAATCCTGGACGTTGCTGAAAGGCTGTCGAAATGCCATCCGGTAGAAGCCTTTAAGCTGTCTGATCGATTCCGCAAGATTGCTCCGCGGCTCAAGTCGGCGGATCCCGATGGGGGGGATGGAGAAGGTGGAGCTCGCGAGCCCTTGAAACGCGCTTTGGAAATCCTGGCTACGTTCTATCGCGACTTGCTGGCTGTGGCATCCGGATGCCGTGCTGAAGACGGTATCAATTCCGACCGAGCCGATGCTATCGCTTCGCTTGCCAAGCGCGCCGAACGAACTGATCTTCGTTGCGCCGTCGAGCGTATATCAGGCACGCGCCTTGCCGTCGAACGCAACGCATATCCCCAGACTGCCGTCGACGTACTGTTTTTGGAATTGGCTTCCCTGGCAACGAATCGCTAGAGACCATGCCATGCGATGCTCTGTAGACGCATGGCAACGGCAGAAAAGTAGGGCGCCTATTTCGTGGACTTTGGGAGCTTCACGGCGCTGAGGTGCTTTCGGAACTGTTCTCTTGGACCGGATCTGTGACCTTTAAGGTGCAGGTCATAGGTCAGCTGTTCTTCAGCATTTGCCACCCGCACCACTTCTGCCAGAAATGTAACATATTGCTGAAGCTCGCCTTCATACCGTGGGAGGTAAGTGATCCAAATTCGATCATCTTCGAGCCGGGCCTGCGGCTTGATCGTATGTGACAGGCTGTGGTAGGCGCCGTCGAATTCAGCCCACCAAGCATCAGTCGGCGTGTTCGACAGCACGACGGAGAATTCAATTGCTTCCGCCACGTCCTCAACGTCCCTCAGGTCCTCGGTATCAATGGCCTTGATTTGCACGGGCACTGGTGTCTTCATTGTGATACTCCTTCGATCAATACTACCCGGCAAGGGCTGGCTTCAGCGCTGCCTAACTTTGGCGGGAGAGCAGCCAGGAAATAGTGGCCGGGGCCGATGGACGTAAGATCAAGGGACTCGACCAGAACTACGGATGCTCCAAGCAGTATACGGTGCGTCTTGACGTTTTCGTCACCGTATGCGCCAACGGATAGATAATCGAGACCAACCAGCGTGATTCCGTTGTCCACAAGCCACTGAGCGCCGTCAGATGCAATTCCTACGTAATCTCGGTGGAATTTGCTGTCCGCAAGTAAGGCGCGCGTCGTGTTATCTGTCTTGATGAGGAGCCGCTGGGTTCCTGCGTCGATCCCTGCGTTCTGAAGTTCCTTGAGACCGATTGCAGGCGCTCCCATGATTTCAACGACCTGTGCCGGACCGATGAGGACATTGAGGTCCAGGTCTTCAAGTGGCGCGCCGTTACTGATGAAGTGCTTCGGGGCATCCAGATGCGTTCCTGTATGTGCGCCGAGCGTAAAGAGCGAGACATGGGCAACACTATCCGGACCGACTTCGCTGAGAGTTTTGATCTCAAGGCCGATCTCGGAATTTTCCCACGTCACGGTCTTTTCGGTAACGCAAATACTCAGGTCGTGAATGATCAAGGCTGTTCCTCGCCCTCTTCAAAATCAAACATCAGTGTATCCGATTCAGCAACGCCAAATCGATATTTTGCCATATCGACCGATCCGTCAGGCCGCAGTTTAATACCCTCTGATTCCAGGATCTCCGACTGCTCCATTTTGAGGATCGGAGATCGCTTGGCGATCGGCAAGCGTCCATCTGCGCCAACTACTCGCTGCCATGGCACATCGTCGGCAACATTGGTCATGGCCCATCCCACGGTTCGCGCCGTGAAACCGGCCAGGCTGCCCACCTGGCCATATGACATAACGCGACCTTTTGGGATGGCGCGGACGATCTTATAGATTTCGTCGAACTGATTTTCGTTCACAGTCGAACCTCGCAGGACTATGCCGACGCCGTATACTCCTCGGATTCAAGGTATCGCTCGGCTTCGATCGCCGCCATACATCCCGATCCGGCGGCCGTCACTGCCTGCTTGTAAAGAGTGTCGGCCAGATCGCCGGCCGCAAATACTCCGGGGACGCTCGTGAGCGGCCGCCCAGGCGTCGTGATGATGTATCCCTGAGGATCCATTGCAAGCTGCCCGGTGAACAAGCTGGTATTCGGCGTGTGACCGATTGCGACGAAGACACCGTCGGCTGCCAGGAACGATTTATCGCCGGTCTTTGTATTGCGCAGCGTTACACCGGTTACCTTGCCTGCCTCGGGATCGTGGATCGCCTCGATTTCGCTGTCCCATTGGAACGCGATCTTCGGGTTATCGAACGCTCGCTTCTGCATAATCTGGGAGCCACGAAGCGTGTCGCGCCGGTGCACGATCGTAACCTTGGACGCCATACGCGTCAGGTATGTCGCCTCTTCCAGAGCCGTGTCGCCGCCGCCGACAACGATCACTTCCTTGTTGCGGAAGAAGAAGCCGTCACACGTCGCGCATGCCGAGACGCCCTTGCCGTACAGCGCTGTCTCTGTGGGCAATCCGATCCACTTCGCAGACGCGCCCGTTGCAATAACGATCGTCTTAGTTAAAATAGTACGATCGCCATCAGTTTTGAGCACGAACGGGCGCTGGCTGAGATCCGCGACTGTAACGTTCTCAGTGAGAAAGTCCGCGCCGACCCTCTGCGCTTGCAGTCGCATCTGGTGCATGAGATCGGGCCCCATGATACCTTCTGCAAAACCAGGGAAATTTTCAACATCCGATGTGATCATGAGCTGACCGCCGGGAAGGTTGGGCGCGCCGCCTTCAATAACGAGCGGCTGAAGGTTCGCCCGCGCGGCATATATGGCGGCCGTCAACCCTGCCGGTCCCGAACCAATTATCACCACGTTCTGTGTTTCCGTATCCAAACCTGTCACCTGTAGAACTCCTTCTCTGGCGTTCGCGCCGCCGGACATTATATCACATCCGAGCAACGCCGTGTCTGCTGGGCAGTCGCGCCTATAAAGAAAACAAGAGCGCGGCCTCGCTGGTTCCATTCGCTTGCTACTTATGCGGTCGCTTCATGTTCCTGCGCTTCAAGGTATCGCTCGGCTTCGATCGCCGCCATACGTCCCGATCCGGCGGCCGTCACTGCCTGCTTGTAAAGAGTGTCGGCCAGATCGCCGGCCGCAAATACTCCGGGGACGCTCGTGAGCGGCCGCCCAGGCGTCGTAATGAGGATCGTTTTATCGCTGTCCGTTTTCAAAACGAAGGGCCGTTTACTGAGATCCGCTTCGATGGCGTTCTCGGAAAGGAACTGCGCTCCGGCGCGTTTGGCCTGCACACGCATTTGATCTATGAGATCATTGCCCATGACAGGCTCGGCAAAGCCAGGGAAGTTTTCGACATAGAGCGTGTTAGTAAGCTGACCGCCGGAAAGGTTAGGCGCGTTGCCTTCAATTACGAGCGGCTTAAGGATTGCTCGTGCTGCGTATGTGGCGGCCGTCAACCCTGCCGGTCCCGATCCGATAATCACAACGTTCCGGGCGTCCATATTTAGCTCACCACTCGCAGAAATCCATCTTCAGTGTCTATGTGAGGAAAATATGTAAGCCGCATTGATGGTTCCATTGGCCCTTGACTCTGTGCAATGCCCTGTGCTACTTAGAAATATGCCACTATCTCCGGAACGCAGCCACCGCAGACTTGCTGTCGTCGTTGCGCTTACTTTGCTGCCCTGGCCGGCCGTCTGGCTCGGCTTGTATCGTCTCGACAGTCTATTCTGGACATTCGTGCTATACCACGGAGCGTGTCTGCTGCCTGCGGTTATTTGGGGCGCGCCCTTATGGAAGGGCGCGCTTCGCCGGCCGACTGCTCGAGAATGGCTTGCGCTCTCTGTGGCCATCGCCGTCGTCATACCGCTTTCGCTCTGGATCTACCAAAAGATCGGGAGCACGCTCATGGATAGTCACGCGATCTTATCCGTTGTGACACATCGCGGCTTTCAGACGCGGATGTTAATTCCGCTGGTCTGCTATTTTGTTCCTGTGAATGCGATCCTCGAAGAGCTGTTTTGGCGAGGCGTGGTACTCAATACTTTGCGCGGAACGGACGAACAGACATGGACATTTGGCGCAGTCTGGACAGCGCTGACGTTTGCCGGCTGGCACTATGTCGTAATTCGGCTTCTGCTGCGTCCCGGTTGGGCAGAAGCCGCGATACTTGGCATTCTCGCCGCGGGCGTTTTTCTAGCCTGGCTCTACCAAAGAACACGGTCTGTCATCGTTCCGATCCTCTGGCACGGCCTGGTCTTCGATCTCGCTCTCATGGCGATATTTGCCGCCGTGCTGCGAGCATGAGTCTCTACTTGAGGTGCTTCGGCAGCGGCACTTTCGGGAATATGCTCGAAATATCCTTGAACTGGCTTACTGCGGGCGCCGGTAAGCGGGGTTCGATCCAGAGAGATTCGTTGCCGGCAACAACATTGTCCTCGCGCTCGATCCAGTGTGCCTGAAACAACTTGAGATTTGTGGATAGGGCGTGGCGGACTGTGCCGAACGAAACTTTGCCGAATGCTTCCTCGACCTCGTCGTACGTATACGACGCCATAAGCGAGTTCCGAACCTGCCGTTTGAATTGGATGGGGCTTACCGGGGTTAAAGTCGCCGGAAAATCTTCCGCCGTCTTAAGCAGATTCGGACGCGCAAAGTCGAATACCCAGAATGCGCAGCCGCAACGGATGCGCACCAAGAGAGACTCGTGAAGGCATTTGACCAGATCGCCGGAATTTTGCAGCGTGTGCAGACCGAATACACTCGTGATCATATCGATCCGAGAGGGAATGCGCTCTGCAAAGAATGTCGGAGATCCCTCATTCAGCAAGACACGCTCTGTGAGGCCCTGCTCGCTGAGATATGTTTGTCCAAGTCCGAGATAGTCCTTGTTCTCTTCGACGCCAATGATCTGTAGATCAGGACGGCATGTGGCGAGATAGGCAAGGAATTCCGCGGATCCGGATGCAAGATCCAGCACAAGACCGCCCTGGGGCACCAGGCGGCTAATGGCGAGAGCATTGAAGTGGAAGACACCGGCATAGGCGCGTGTGACGGCATCGTGCACTTGCCGCGCATCTGCCTCATTCAGCGAAGCATTTATGATCGGGATTGGCTTGCGCTCCAACTGCGGGCGACTTACAGCTTCCCGCATCGCAAGAGCGACTTGATCTTTCGGAAGCATTGATATAACCTGACGAGCGATAGTCTCGCATCCTTAGATGCTGCTCACATGATTATACCAGCATGGCTGGTATCCCACACACCGCTTTCAGGGCAGGAAACGGTGTATGGGATATCTGCGGCTATTCAGTCTTCGAAACTACGCGGGAGAGTCGGCGCCGAGGTCAAGCCATGCGGACTCTTCCGGAGTGAGTTCAATCTCAAGCGATTTTGCGCTGGAGGCGAATTCTTCGGCGTTTGCGGAGGCCGTCAGGGCATAAAGGTCGAGGCCCTGATTGAAAATGTAAGCCAGAGCTATTTCCGGGACGGTCGCTCCCTTTTCTTTTGCCAGTTGCTGAACACGGTCCAAACGCTGGAAGTTCTCTTCGGAACAGTAACAGCGGCGGCATGTTTCATTCAGATAGTTCTGGACACCTCCCAGATCGGAACCCGGATTCAGAGAGTCCCGTCCGATACGCCCGGAGAAGAACCCACTTGCAAGGCTGGACCATGAGAACACGGCTGTCCCCTGGCTATGGTAATATTCACGCGCTTCGACGCCTGCATCACCACTGATGCTCACACAGCCTGACCACGGTTCCTCGATCTGCACGGCGAGGCTATAGTTGGGATTGGAAACCGCAAAAGGAATGAGATTCCGCTCACGGGCATAATCGTTTGCCGCTTTGATTCGGTCATGCGTCCAGTTCGATCCGCCGAATGCTCGGATCTTTCCGGCACGAACATGCTCATTAAGCGTTTCGACGATCGGGCCAACGGGAACGTCCGGATCATCGCGGTGCAGAATGTAGAGATCGACATATTCAACTTGCATGCGCGCAAGAGTGTCGTGGAGGTCTGCGGATATGTCCCATGGCGTCACACGCTTTCGGTCCTGATTGTGGTGCGCTCCCTTTGCAAGGATTACGACCTGGTCGCGCACTCCTCGCTCACGCATCCATCGCCCGAAGATTCGTTCGTTGTTGCCGCCTCCATAGATATGCGCCGTGTCAAAGGTGGTGCAGCCGGCTTCCAGCAGCTGATCCATGAGAGGGAAGTCACGATCAACCGTAGATGGGTCCAGTGCGATCGTTCCGTGAATGATGCGAGAGACCGGCTTATCCAGTCCGGATATGTTGCCGTATTTCATATTGAGAGAACCTCTACTCCATTGGATATTTGATGCCCCACTGCGCGCGCAGTGTGTCCATCGTCTTCAAGATATCTAGCGTTTCCTGGTGCGGCATGATGGGACTTTCCAGCAAGCCTTCCCGAACGCATCGCGCAACTTCGACAGCCTGATAGTTATAGCCGTTGCCTTCGAGCGGCAATTCGAGAGTTTCCTCCGGCTTGCCGTTTCGCACGATTGTCGCTTTTGTCGGTATCCACCAGGGACTGTGAATGCGAATCCTTCCCTCTGTCCCAAGCAGGGTAGCCTCTTGGGGGGTATTGGTCCGGACTGCGGTGGATAGAATGGCTAACTGGCCGGCCGAATATCCTAAGACCATTGCCGCCTGCTCATCGATTCCTGTCTCACCGATATGCGCAATGCCTGTTGCCTGTGTGGCTGTGCCCAGAAGCATAGAAGCCAGTGAAATTGTGTAGACGCCGACATCCAGCAGACCGCCGCCTCCAAGTTCCGGGTTAAACAATCGGCCCTTTGGATCAATTCCGGCGCGGAAGCCGAAGTCGGTCTGCACCATGCGCAACTCACCGATCTCGCCTGAGTCAATGAGAGACTTGATTTGGAGCAGCAGGGGAAAGAACCTCGTCCACATTGCTTCCATAAGAAACGCATTATGTTCTTGAGACGCGGCAATCATCCGAGTTGCCTGCGATGCATTGATCGCGAAAGGCTTTTCGCACAGGACAGCTTTGCCCGTTGCAAGACATAGGAGCGTATCTTCCTCATGCATCGGATGCGGTGTTGCGATGTAGACGGCATCAATGTCCGGATCTTCCGCCAGGTGCTGATAGCTGCCGTACCGTTTCGACGCGTTATATCGGTCGCCGAATTGATCCGCCTTTTCTTGGGAGCGGGATGCAACCGCTGCTAACTCCGCGTCGGGGATGGCTTGAAGTCCCGACGCGAATTTGTTTGCAATGCTGCCAAGGCCGATAATGCCCCAGCGAAATTTAGAAGATGTCATACGTAAGATTCTCCTGGCATAGGATTGTACTTTTAAGGCTTAGTCTCGCTTCAACAGGTCTACATAGATGCCTGGCGTACTGTCCGGAATTTCTATCGCATTCACTGCGCGGCGATAGAAATCGACCGGGCCGGCCGCTCCGATGATGCCGTACGCGTAACCCATGTCGGCCATTCCCCAGAGACAGGCGATCAGAAGCGCGCTGCCGATGCCTTTCCCGCGATAGTCCGGGTTGACGCCCGTGGGACCAAAGAATCCACGACGCGTGGATTCGTATGTTCCGAAACCGATAGTGCGGCCTTCGTGGGTCGCGATAAATGCGGTAATGGGCATTCGCGAAAACGCGGCCGCAGTTTCATCGGCCCAGCCCTGGCTGAAGGTCTTGCGGATGAAATCCAGCACCGGTGTGGACTCAAACGCGTTAGGGCGCCGGATAATGATACCTTGGTTTGCTAAAGCGGTTTCGCCTGGCGCGCGATCAGGCAGCCGATAGAGAGGCACGAGAAGATCTGGCATTGTGGTGGTTCCTCAGACAAGCGTTCCGCTGGAAGTTCACCGCGCCGAGAAGAATTCCTGCTATTTTGCCGTTCATTCCAGGGAGATTGCCAATCGATGTCGAAATCTGATGCGATGACATCAGTTTCCGAAAGTCTATGGCTGCGCTTCCGGGCTTACCGTCAGGCGCAGCAGTATCTGAAACGGGGCAACCGCGCCTTTCAAAAAGGTGATTTCGATGCCGCGATTGCGGCATATGAGGAAGCGTTGCAAAATGTGCCGCGCCTATCCCTCGCGCGCTATAACCTCGGCATGGCGCTCTACAAAGGCGGACGCCGCCTGGAGGGCCGGGCTCAATGGGAGAGGCTGTTGGGGGAGGTACAAGGTAAAAATGCGTACCTGGAGGAACAGGTACGCATTGTGCTGCGTCAGTTCGGATGATTGCGCGCCGGCGAAGAATTAGGAGTGTTTGGCCGCCTGACTGGCCGCGGATGATCACGATCAGTCGGCTAAGCTGTTTAACGTCTTCAGGATTTCCGTGGCGAGAGCCGCGGCGGCGGCATCGTGACCATATTGGTCCGGATGCAATGCAAGCGCCAGCTGCCTCCTGGCTCTTTTGAGGCTGTCGGGTCCCAGCTGCGCGGCCACTTGCGCCAAACCTGTCCCCGGCGATGCTGACGCGATTCCACGCGCCAGTTGTGCCGCCAGGGAGCTGGCGCGCCGTTCCGCCGACTGGAGCTGCACTTCAAGCTGCTTGACCTTGTGCTCCGCCGTGTGAGCTCGATCCCGCATATCTTCCCAGCTTTGCTCCGTCTCCTGGACCTGCCGCCTGAGTTCCTGGTTCTTTGTCTTTAGCGCCTGGTGCCTTGTCGTGAGCCTCGCATGGATTAGCGGGTCGACAGGGCGGGGGACGTCTCCACGCGCGCCAATCACATCACGCAGGCGGCTGTCTCGATAGATTGTGGCGCGGGACACTCCGGCCTTTTCGGCAACTTCGGCTACCGTAAACGCGGCGCCGATTTTCTCCAACTCACGCACGGCCGCAGCGACGCGCGCTTCCCGATCTTTGGCATCAGCCGGCTTTGCGCCCGGCGTGCGCCGATTTAACTTTCCGTTCGACATTCCGATATCTTACCCGGTACACAAAAGAAGAGGAGGCGGACCTTTAAGGTCCGCCTCCAGCAGTCGATTTTCCTTGAAGGATGGCTTACATAGAGCCAAGTCCGTCGATGATGCCGATGACGCCAGGGGCGAGCATAACGACAAAGATCGATGGGAAAATGAAGAAGACAAGCGGGATCAGCATCTTGACCGGAAGTTTAGCCGCAGCCTCTCGAATACGCTGAGATCGCGCTTCGCGGATGGACTGGCTCTGAACTCGCAGTACACTTGCAATGCTGACGCCGAGTTGTTCGGACTGATAGATCGCGGCAACAAAGGACGTGACTTCAGGAATGTCGATGCGCGCCGACATGTCTCGCATAGCCACGCCACGAGGCTTTCCAACTCGCATTTCGTCGAGAACTCGACCGAACTCTTCTGCTATTGGGCCATCCACTTTCTGAACGACCTTTGCCACGGCGGCATCGAATCCAAGGCCCGCTTCTACGCTTACGACGAGAAGGTCGATTACGTCGGGAAGGCGGCGGCGAATCAGGTTCTGCCGCGCTCCGATCGATTGCGCCAGCATCGTATCAGGAGCCGCATATCCCACAAGCACGCACAGAGCGATCATGCCCAGTCGAGATAGGGGATCGTTGCCCATCAAGGTCTGCATGAAGATGCCGATGACGCTGAACACAACGAGAGAAATGACTTTTATGCCAAGGAATTCGGCAACTCCGAGCCTTCCCGGATTGCCGGCCTTCGACAGGTTCTTTCGTATTTCTTCGGTAGCGCCTGCCGGTGTAAATCGACCAACTGTTTCAGCAAGTTTTCGCAAACCAGGCTTAACAACGCGGTCTCCAAAGCCCGATTCAAGGTTGGCATCGGCGAGCGACGGCATGTCCGTGTCGTCCATGTCCATGTTGCGCGCTATGCTGTTAATACGCAGGCTTAGTGCCGAGCTATCATGGGCGGGGGTTGACAACCCCATCACAACCAACATGACACAGAAGCAGACCAAGACTGCAATTGCAATTGCCATGTATTTCTCCTAAACGTCCATGTTGACCATCTTGTAGATGATCCCACCGCCGGCTAACATCAAGAACGCTGTGACACCTACTATAGGTAAGAAGAGACGATGCTTCAACAACGGATTGAAATATCCCGGCGCAACCACATTAAGGATCAAGACCAGGATGATCGGCAGCAGGAAGACGATCACTCCGGAGAGCTTGCCTTCTGCGGTCAGGTTAGCAATCTCGCCTCGAATGCGGATTCTCTCACGAATCGTCTCGGATATCGTATCGAGAATTTCTGCGAGGTTGCCGCCAACCTGCAGCTGGATGCCCACCGACGTTACCACTAGGTCGAGATCGTATGATTTGATGCGCTCCACCATTCGCTGCAGCGCCGTTTCCATTGGAACGCCAAGCTGAGCTTCACCGCGAGCCCACGCAAACTCTTCGGAGATTGGCGCCGGCATCTCGTTGATGACCATTTCACAGGCATTCATAAATGAATAGCCGGTTCGGAGCGATGACGAGATCAAGGTCAGCGCATCCGGCAGCTGCGCGCCAAACTTCTTCAATCTCGCGCTCTGTTTGAACTTCAAAATGGCAATCGGAATTATGTATCCCACAATGCCGAGCGCCACGGTCATGAAAATTTGGCCGGTCAGAGCGTTGCCAACGATCGCCAGCATTATGATGCTTCCCGCGCATACGCCGACAAATTCCGCAGGGCGAAGGCGCATGCCGGCTCGGTGCATTTCGAGCCGGAGGTTCTTGCCCATCTGGTTGCCGCTCACGTATTTCGTGATCGTGGGAAGCATGTCCGGCCGCTGCGTCACATTGCCGACCGTGGTGTTGGTCTCGCCCGGCTTCATTCCCCAGGAGAAATCTTGGGAGGCAGGCGCCTGGACTTCCTGGGTCGTGGACATTCCATCAATTCGGTTCTTGAGGCCGCCGCTTGATTTTTTCTTCTTGGATAGCTCACCGACCGCTACGACGACACCGACTGTCGCAGCAAATATTATTATTAGGGGAATCAGAAAATGCCCCATAGTCATTACTCCTTCTTAGGTCAGGTCCTATTTATAAGAACAGGTCCTTTGGCAGTGATATGCCGTGACCTTGGAGGGTGGCGACGAACTTCGGCCGAAGTCCGGTGGCCTTCATTTCTCCGACAACTTTGCCATTTGAGTCCAGGCCGCGCTGTTCAAACCGGAAGATATCCTGCAGAACAACGACGTCACCTTCCATTCCCTGGATTTCCGTGACCTGTGTGATCTTACGGCTGCCGTCTCTGAGGCGGCTTTGTTGAACTACCAGCTGGATAGCGGAAGCTATCTGCTCACGAATCGCTCGTACGGGAAGGGCAGTGCCTGCCATCAACACCATAGTCTCAAGACGCGACACGGCGTCTCGTGGCGTATTGGCGTGCGCTGTAGACAAGGAGCCGTCGTGACCAGTATTCATAGCCTGGAGCATATCCAGGGCTTCTCCGGCGCGGCACTCTCCGATAATGATGCGATCGGGCCGCATACGCAATGAGTTCTTAACCAGGTTGCGGATTGTGACTTCGCCCTTGCCTTCAAGGTTGGCCGGTCTGCTTTCCAGCGTCACCACGTGGTCCTGTTGCAGCTGAAGTTCTGCGGCATCTTCGATCGTAACAATCCGTTCTTCTTCAGGAATGAAAGATGAGAGCACGTTGAGCGTCGTTGTTTTTCCGCTACCGGTACCGCCGGATACGATAATATTCAACCGGCCATAGACACAGGCGCGGAGAAACTCAACCATTTGCGGGGTCATGGTGCCGAAACGGACTAGATCTTCCGCTTTCCAAGGATCCTTGGAGAACTTTCGAATGGTGATCGATGGACCGCGCAGAGCAAGTGGCGGGATGATTGCATTGACGCGTGATCCGTCGGGCAAGCGGGCGTCGACCATCGGCGAAGATTCATCAACACGGCGGCCGAGCGGCGCTACAATCCGCTCAATGATCCGAAGCACGTGTATGTCGTCTTCGAATACATTTTCCGCAAGGGTCAGCTTGCCTTTGCGCTCGATGTAAATCTGTTTAGCGCTGTTGACCATGATTTCTGAAACGTCAGGATCATTCAACAGCGGCTCAAGGGGCCCAAATCCGGCAATTTCGCTTACTACGGCGTCCACAAGCACCCGGCGCTGCGCCTGTGTGAGGGCAACTCCTTCTTCTTGTACGATTGTGCCTGTCAGTGTGCGTATCTGCTCGGCAATTTGGTCTTTCGTCAATCGGCTGACTGAAGCGATATCGTCTTCGGAGTCCTTGACAAAACGCTTATGTACACGGCGCTTCAGGTCTTGAATATCCGCGCCTAATATCGCGTTGTTGTTGTCTGTTGTCGCCTGATCATTTGGCTCCAAGGAGAAAACAGGTGTATCGCCCTGTGGGCGGCGCATTGAGAAGAAGTCATCCGAGTGCGCTTCGGCTTCTATTACCGGCTGAAGACGATCCGCTACCGAGATTCTCGGTATGGCCATCGGATCGACGTCCGGAGTTTGATATGGCGTTTCGAACGGAGAGCCTGGTCCCTGACCCGGAGGCGCCTGCGTTCCATTGGAGGTCCTAGGCGCTTCCGGCGGCTGAGCGATAGGATCCTCTCTTTTTCGAAAGAATGGCATTGGTTTTCACCCTTCAATATCCAGGCAATCGGCATCTTTTAGCGGCGCTTGCCTGGATTAGGTTTAGCGTCCGAAGAACAGGCCCTTAGTCTTGCCGGCCAATTCGTCGACATTCAGCATCATGGTCTTTTCCATGTTACTGAGTCCCGCCAGTGACCGGGCGTACTGTCTGATGGACAGGGCTACAGGCGAATTGGGCGCCGAGATAACGAACGGCACGCCGCGGTTAACGGCTTCCGGAACGATCTGTCCGTCGTTCGGGATCTGGGCTTTTATAGGATGCCCCAGTGTTTGCTCGATATCCGCGAGAGGCAGACGGTTCTGCCGGGTAACGCGATTGAGGACCACATGGATCTTCTCACGCGCTACGTACCTGCCCTGAATCGTTGCGAGCAGCTGCCGTGTGTCGTTGACCGTAGTCAAATCATACAAGTTTGCCACAACCAGAGCGTGCGTCGCATGTGCCAGCACGTACAGTGTCGTCGTGTGCAAAATCGGCGGTACATCTATGATTATATAACGGAATCTGCGCTTTAGGTGACCAAATACATTTTCTATGCAAGGAACATTGATCGCATCCAATGCGACGGGCACTTTGGATGAGAACAACACGAAAAGGCCCGACTCATGCTGCGCGAGACAGTCGGCGACAAGCTGCTCATCAACCTCAGCAGGGTCGAGCGAAGCCAGCTCGGCCATAGTCCGCTTAGGAGTGATGTTGAGAACCATGCCAATGTCGCCGTATTGAACATAGAGATCAACCAAGACAGTCGGCTCGCCGGTCTCCTGTGCCAGAGCCACAGCAAGGTTGGCGCAGAATGTCGTTTTGCCGATGCCGCCTTTTGCGCCCGTAATGGCCAGGACTTTAGCCGTTCGCTGTGGATCGGCTGCCTGCGCAAACTGAGGCGTATGGCGCTTCTGTTCTTCCTCGTAGACTTCCTTGACGGCCTTAATGAGAGCAACTCTGTCAATAGGGCGCGTGAGATGCTCTCTTGCTCCGGCCCGCAATGCCTTGCGGAACGAATCATCGGAGTTTCCATCCGCAAGGATGATGCTTTGCGTTCTCAGATATCCGACACCCGCCAGGAACTCTGCCGTTTTATAGCCGTCCTGGACCGATAGGTCGTGGGCCAGGAGGGCGATATCAGGCTGGAACTGATGAGCAAGTTGGAGCGCCTCCTGGCCATCACGGGCCAGGGCGACGATCTCGATGTCATTGTCGGTCGCGAGAAAAGCTCGAAGCTGTTCTCGCGCCGGTGGATTACTGTCCGCGACCAATACACGGATCATGTGGCCTTACTTTCCTGCCGATTCTGGTGAAGTTGCCGGAAGGCTAATCGGAACTTTTGGAGTTTCCGGATCTTTCTTGTGCGGGAAGTTCTGGATGTCAGGGAAATCCTGATCAAACTCTTTCCGCGGAACAAACGGCTTAGGTATGTTCATGTTTTCTGCGCTGCCGGGTGCCGGCGGCTTCACACCGTCGGTGGTCGGCTTAACGATCTCAGTCTCAAGGAGAACCAGCAGCTCACGCTCGATTTTGGTTTTCTGCGTGCTCTTGAAGAACTCGCCGAGTACGGGAATGTTGCTCAGGAACGGGATCTTTTTGACGACATTGGAATAGTTCGTACTGTAAAGACCACCGATTACGAGTGTTTCTCCGTCCTTCATCTGCAGCGTTGATGTTGCGCGGCGTACCGTGATACCTGGAATAGTACCACCATTATACGATACTGCATTCGCGAAGTCGATATCACTGACTTCCGGCGTAACGGTAAGCTGTACCATATCATCCCCGACGATTGTCGGCGCTACGTTCAGCCGGACGCCGAACGGTTTGAATGTGACCGTGATCGATTGTCCGCCACCGCCTCCTTGGCTTACCGGGATGGGGAACTCGCCGCCAACCAGCATGTTGGCCTGATTTCCGTCAAGCACCAGCAAACTGGGCTGAGAAAGGATGCGCGCCTTGTTCTCCTGAATTAAAGCCTGTAACTGAACAGCGAACGGCAGCGTGCGGCCCAGAGGTCCGCCTCCACCAAGGAGATTGTTCGAAGGCGCCCCAGGACTCTGCGCGAAAAGGATTGGCTGGGACTGGAAAATGGCTGTCGGGACAGTTGTTTGCGTCGTTCCTACCTGCGTTTCGCCATAGTTAACCGAGCCCCAGTCAAAGCCTAGCTGCTTGGTCGACGACCGGTTGATGTCGATAATCTTGGCGCGAACCAAAATCTGCCTTGCCGCATCCTTGTGGAAGTCGATAAGGTTGATGATCTTGAGCTCAGGGGGCAGCGATTTGAGCAGGCGCGTCAGGGGATCAGGTCCAGCGGTCGTTTGAGCCTGATTTCCAGCGTCCACAAGCGTCCCGACATCGGTGTTTGTTGAGTAAGATCCGATCGGAAGAGCATACTTGCCGGCGAGCGAGATTGTTGTCGTATCAACCACGGAGGCATTGATGCCTGAGCTGCTTAGGTTGTCGTTCAGGATCTGGGCATATTTCTCAGCCAAAGAAGCGATATGCGGCTGCTCGGGCGTCACCAGAAGACTCTTGACCTTCGGCGTATATGCCGTAGCGATTGCAACGGCGAGATCGGCGTCGGACTGGCTCGGAACGGAGCCTTCAAGGAATATGGTGTCGTTTACCGCTCGGACCGTGACAGTCGAGATGTTGATGTCCTTCTCAATACGATCTGCAATGGGGGCGAAGTTCGAGCCGGGGGTTACGTGAACCGTTATCGTGTTTTTTCCGCGCGAGTCGAATACGAAAATCGTAGTGGTTCCAGGCGACTTTGCGTTAACCAGGAGCCGGCGGGTTGATAGCGGAACGATGTCGGCTATGGTGGGATCACCAACTGCCGTAGTCGTAATACCGTCGAAATCCAGGATTTCCGATTCACCTGAATGAAGCGACTGGTCTTCGTTCATCGGATTGCCGACAGCTGCGCGCACGGCTTTTGTCGAGGCTGCCGGCGGCGGCGCATCGAATGCAGGCATCAATGGGATCGGGCGCAAGGCGCCTTCATTGGCTGCGTAACGAAGCCGCGCGGCTGAAGACTGCTGTGCGATAACCGGCTGCGATTTCGGCCGGTGACCGTTCGTCGCAGGAAGAGTAAAAGCTGTCGCCGATTTGCTTTTGGCGGCAGAAGCGCTCCGCCGAGTCATCGCACGTGTGGCCTTCAGCTTCAGTGGCTGAGCCGCTACGGATGTTTCAGCTTTAGGCGCCGTCGAGGGCGCAGCGAATACCGTAGTCGCGGGAAGCGATGTCAGGGCAAGAGCGAAAAGGGCGCATGTTTTCCGTGTGTGAATCATGATAGTTTTTAATCCATGTCCATGTGGCAATGGGCGAGGGTATTCAGTAGCCACGTCCGCCGCGGAGTTCCCAGGGTAGTAAGTGCAACCCCTTTAAGAACTCCGCTTCCGATCAAGTTGCCGGTTGAGGACGGAGAGATGCGCTTTGAAGTTACAGCGCCGTCATCGACGAGCAGGTGCTACGGCGATACCGTTACGGTCTGGGGGGCTGCGCCCCGGATGACTGTGATGGTGCTGGGCGGAGTGACCGGAGTTACGCCACCCGTATTCGGCAGGAGGCCAAGCGGGGGGGTAACCGGAACTTTAACGATCTTGACAACTGTTCGTACCGATGCCGTGGCCGTGCTCTCCGGCTGCACCGTTGTGACAGCGCTCTCATGCACGGTGGGGATCTCGTCGATATTGGTATCGCCCTGCGATCTCAAAGCCAGCTGAAGTCTGCCCTTCGATACCGCCATGATCAACTTCTCCGCATCCTGCGGAGTGACAATCACCGTTGCGTTGGGAACATCCTGCGATTTGGGAGCAGGAGTGCCGTCGGGATTTACCGCGTTCGGCGGCGGTGTGCCGTTCGATGATGTCGCAGCCGGCGGCGGAGCGTTGGTGGCCATTACCTGTGAGCCGGTGGCAAGAAGGGGAACGTTCTGAAGGACGACTCTGGTCAAAGATTGGCCCTTGTGGCCGGCGAATGTCGAAAGGACATCAACATAATCGCCCGGCTTTACGAACCCTGCAACGCTGCTGACCGGATCCAGAGCAATTGTTATGGCGCGCTTTCCCTTCGGCACGATCATTGATATGCCAAGATCGCTGTTGCGGGGCTGAACGTCCGTCGTTGCCAGCTGAGCATCTTTAAGAATAGGATTGACCGAAACCTGGCCTTCAACCGATGACAGTGTGGTAGCCGCATTCGGATTGACTTTGCTGGGCGGAACGCTTGACAGCCTGACCATATCGGCAGTAATCGGCTGCCGGATCGGAATGTCTCGAGTCGCCACGACAACGGATTGCATCTGCGGCGGTGGCGGTGGAGCTTGTACCACTGTGTTCTGCTGCTTATTGAGGAATACATAAGCAAGCGCCGCAGCAGCAACACCGGCGACTACCGCCATGATGAGTGTCGTATTGCGGCCTTTAGGCTGCTGCGGGTTAAGCTTGGTCCGCTCCAGGCGGAGCGTCTTGTCGGAAGGAATTGTCATATCTCTCTACCTTCTTGGAGGGCTACCGTGTGCCCCCGGCTGGAGTACTCGTATTTCGGCGTTCCAATCCCGATAATAGGAGGGATAACGGCCGGGGTAGGGCGGGCACTGATCTCAGCAGCAGGGGGGGATTCCAAATGATTGGTCACCATCGCTGCGAGCTTGTTCCGCAGGCCAAAGCCGCATACCTACCCAATTATAACACGAATTGAAACCGTGCAGTCGGTCTTTATCTAGAATTGTGAGCGGGTTTCCGAAAATGTAGGCAATTAGATGTCATAACAGAATGACAGGTTGCTTCAACCTGGGAACCATCCCAGGCGAATTCCAATCCATGCTGCAACGGCGCCGCAGGCGATAGCGGGGGCATATGGCATGTACCCCGCCTTAGAGGAATCGACCATATGCTTCAGGCCGTCAGAGGACTGAATAGCAGCCGAAACTTGAAGTGCTACCTTGAGATTTGTGACGGTATCCTTGAGAACGCCGCGCTGTGCGGCATAGATCAGCCCGAGCACGCCGCCGCAGATTGCCGTAAGGATGAGAGTATACAGGCCAAAGTGCGGGCCGGTGATCATCCCAATGGCGCAAAGGAGCTTTACATCGGCAAAGCGCATGGGAGCAATCGCCACCAACTGCAATACAGCCATGAGGATCAAGGCTATTAGGCCAACGCCAAAGCCTTCGAGGGAGGTTAGGATACCGGTCGGGCCATTCCGCCAAACATTGATAACCAGCCCGGCCAGCATGGCCGGGAAGGTTACCCAATTATAGATCTTGCGGCTTCTGATGTCAGTGATGACACAGATCAAAAGGATGGCGGCCACAAGGGCCGCCTCCACGACATGCAAGGGGCTAGTAAAGCTGTCCACCTTCACCTACCAAGCTAATATTTTCGCCACCTGTTGCGTTGAGATGCCATTGGGATGTATCCGCTGATCCAGCGTGATAATCCATATACCAGCTTCCTCCAGGGTAGTTGGGTGGCATGTAAATAGTATCCGTATCCTCTTCGTCTGAATTACCCCACGCTCCTTGCACAATCTGCATCGTAGAGTAGGGCGGCGATTTCGGAGCGTTGGCTGCCGAAATAACCGGAGGATAGACATGCGTCTGGGACGCATCTCCATCTGCAATGTAATAATAGTTTGCGCCTGGGCCACCGACGTCGGTATCGAAGCGCGTAATCGTGAATGTGCCACCGGCTGCTGTAGGCGGCACGTATCCCAAAGCGACACCGTAGGCGGTTCCATTTTGGTTAAAGTTGAGCGGAATGGTTCCGTTTGTCAATATTTGGATACCGTCATCTTTGTGCGCCGTGTGCCAGCTGCAATCGTCCAGGGTCGAGATACCGAAAGTCGAGTCTGTCTCATGAGGAGGTCCGGCGCGGATCGTAAATCCGTTCTCGGAGGATCCGTCTGTCGTGTAAACTCGGAGATGCAGGCGGCCGCCGTTAACGTAGCTTCCGGGATTGACAACAAAAGTCCCGGACTTCAATCCGTATCCAGACTTCGGAGATATCCATCCCCAACCCCATGGAGTGGTAAGGGATCCGTTCTTCATTGCCGTTGGGTCTCTACCTGAAGGAACTGTCAGCGGGAAGCTAGCGGACTTCATGTGACCATATACGGTTGTATTGTCGGTGAAGTTGCTCGTGTTTACCCCATAGCCATCCGAATACCAAGTACTGGTTCCGTCATATTGAGCCGTGCCCAAGACAGTATCGGTACCGCTATCGTCGGTCCATACTAATTGGTAGACCGTTGTATCAGGAACATCCTTCTCGTAGGTCGCATAGTGTGAGCCGCTGGATCGCATTTCATCGAATTGTTTGCCGGAAGTCGGTCCAGAATCTGTACCAGCCGTCGCGCCGGCGTTCCAACAATCGGGGTCCCATAACTCTACCTGGAGCTGATTATATTTGTCCGCATATGTTTGGGAGACATCTATCGTAAAGTCTTTTCCAGGCCAATTTGGATATCCTGCTGGAAAACCGCCTGCTCCTACATGCTTCTCGTTACGATAATCTCCATAGCTATTGGTGGTGTTCTGATACAAAACTCCTTCATCATCCCCAGCGCCGTGATCCGCATTGATGCCGAAAAGTTCGTAATCATACGGGATCGAATAGAAACCGCCTTTTCCGTCCGGGCAGCTGGCGTTTGGAGATAGGCCAAAGTCATTGTATGCAATAGGAGAGGGAACTTTACCAACAAACTGCGCTGTTGCCGTCACATTAAGGATGTTATGTCCCATTCCAACGAACGCCGCAAAGTATGTAGGCTGATTGTAAGTCAACTTTACTCGATACCAGTTCGGATGCCCATCCGCCTTGGTCGTTTCTACGGCTGAAATTCGAGCTCCATCTAAGGCATAGTTGTTCAGTTTTAGATATTGCTCAACCGCCGCCTTCGCATCCGCTGTTTTCCCTGGCTCTGTTGTCTGGGCTGAGTGAGCATATCCAAATGCTCCAGCCAAAGCTGCGGCATCGGCGGCGCCCTGCATGGAACCTTTTCTGCAGTACCACATGCTTACATCGACGCCCCATGCAGCCATGCCCATAATCGCTGACATCGCCAGGATCGTCCAGATGAACGCAATACCACGCTCTTGATTTCGAATTCGTTTTAATATCATATTCTAATCCTCAACGTGTTACTGGGTTGGTTTCTCAATCAGGAAAACGACGATCTTGGGCTTAGTCGTTGATGTGAAGTTAGAAAGTCCCGGAACGATGCCCGAACCCCAGACTCGTTTGGACATATCGTAAGTTATCGCCACCGCGACCGGAGTGCCTGGCGCCCTCGGCGTGGCGTCGATAAACTTGCCATATGTTGTAGTGTGTGTGGGATCAGGGTCAATGATACCGAGCCTGATTGGCGGCACACTCTGACTTTCCATAGCCTGTGTCAACTTTACGGAGGTTTGTTGGGATTCGAATTCGATAAATGTTCGAATACTATTTGCCGTTTTGCCATCCATGTACGCCGTGGATTCAGTTGCGTGGATGGCAGCGTACCGGCCGCCATCCCTCGCGAGCTGATTGATCGTACTGATGGTGTTAATTACGATGCCATATTCACATACGGCAAATGTGATCCAAATCAAGAAGGGGGCGATGAGAATGAACTCGAGAGCGACAGAACCACGTCTTCGCTTTCGAGATCGAAGTTTGACCTCCCGGGAGAGGGGGATTTTCAACATGTGCAATGACCTCACCTGAAATCTTCTGACGACCGGGCGCTTGAGTATGTCGACAAGTCCAAGGGGCGCGGCGCTTTATTATAGCCGATGGGATCCACACATTGCGTGCGCTACGGTGACAATATTGTTACGAAATGTAATTACTGAATGGCGTTGGCAACGCTATTCTGATTGTTGCCCATTTTTTGCGCCACCGTCTGCCCATAACTTTTGATGCCTATAAGCGCCGCAATTCCGATTAATAGCAGTAATAGGGTGTATTCGACCAAAATCGCGCCATCTTCATCCGCGAAGAATTGCGGAATAGCAGGATTAATATCTTTCACGACCGAACCTCCTCCAAGATAAACTGCACCAACTGCAACCTCTGTCTTTAGTGCATGCAAGGTAAGAGATCGCGCTGCGTAACGATTTGCAATGGATGATAAATGCAAGTAGCCTAGTAGACCGAAAGCCTCCCTGTCGCGAGACAAGGAGGCTGCCGGATGAAAACGAGACGGATCTCGACTACTGGCTGTTCGCGACGTTGCCGGCGACGGTGTTCAACTTGTTGGAAGCGGTTCCGCCGAGGAAGCGCATGGCGGTGATGGCGACAACACCGATCAGAGCGACGAGGAGCACGTACTCGACGAGCGTGGCGCCCTCTTCCTCACGGACGAAGCGGCCAGCGATGTTCTTGATTGTAGCAACCATTGTAGTTAATTTCCTTTTGTAATGTTCCCTAGATTAGGGTGTCTTTTTTCGCCCTTGCAGGGCTGTGTACTTCAGCGGCGATTTTCGCTGCTGGCGGCAGACCGATTGAATAATGGTCCGCTCCTGAATATATTCGGAAGTGGAAAGTAAACTCCGCAGTATTCGAAGCCTCTAAGAACCTGCTTCGTTCACCCTCTTCATTTCCTTGCCAAGGTAATTATACAGCACTTTTGGAGATCGTGCCGTTTGCCTGTAAAAAAGTTTCACTATTTTTTTGAAGGACAACCCCCGGACTTTAACTGAACAGTACTGCAACTAGAGAAGGCTTTCAGCAGACAACCGTAACTCATATTTGTTGATTGTAATTGATATATGCAGACTGACTGTATATTCATTGCTCTACTCACATTTGCTTCAGTGTAGAGCTTCATAATCCGAATATTCCGATAGTCGCGCGTCCTGGAACGCAGGGCAGTCCTTGCGGCATTTCGTTATGAAATCATTTGAGAAGGCATTCTTCCGCAGCAGTACTATACTGTTATCGAGCGGTGTGTCTTTTTCATCCAATGTGGCGCGATCCAGATACACAGCGGCCCACTGTGGAGAGTTAAGAAATAGCCTGCTCTGGCTCTCATTGGCATCGCTAATGATTATATTGACGCCGTATCGATCCAGCATCGAAGGCCACTTATAAGGAAGCTCCTTCATTTTTGTTACTTCCTCCAGGGATTTGCCGAAATACACATCAGCTCGGCCGTCAATAAATACTTTATGTTCCGGCAGCGACCATATCAAAAAGCCTCCATCGCCATAGATGTTGTACATCCGCAAGTCTTGTGGGAATGTGTGACTTTTGACAAACCTGACAGCCCCTTCCGGGAACGAGGCGACCGCGTAGCATACCCTGGCAACATGCTCCAACCCTTGTGATTGAATGGAATCCACTCTTTTCATAACAGCGGATGCTCTCGCTGCGGCGATGCAGCCCAGCGCTGCGATGACGGCCACGGCAGGTATCAGCGGAAGGCGTCGCGCAAAGAGCGAATCGGAATTCCAGAACTCCGGATCGTTTCCCTGTCCGATGAGCCGGCGTACGGCATCCTGAACGTGACTTGCGATGAGTGGTCCGGCAATGAACGCCAGAAGCGGCACATTGCGGCTGGAGAGCAGCGCTTCGTGCCCAAGACCCACATACAACACGATCTCCGCGAGGCTCTTTTGCTTGCGTGAAGCGCACACTGCGCCGAGCAGGATGAATAGAAACGTTTCGAGCAGCTTCCCGAAGCCCTCATGAAAGCTCGGAGAGAGCCATTCGCCCACAGAGTTCAGCATTGTTGTGTTGCTGATGGTGGCGCCGAAGTTCTGATAAACATGCCATGAATAGGGGGTTACCAGCGTAAGCGCCATCCCCACTGCCGCGGCCGCCGCGAAGTGCGGCCAGGAATTCGAGCGCAATGCCCTGTCGGTCGTATCGAGCGTTGTTCGCCATCGCGCTTCAATGAAGTCGCAAACCGCGAAAGCGCCCAGAAGTCCCACGCCGATCAGAACTCCGGCATGCAGGTTTGCCCAGAGGATGAAAACCGGGAGCACGAGATAGATACGCTTCGGAGACGCGCGTCTTGCGCTGAGACATGCTCCGACTACGACGATTGTGAATAGGTAGGTTGCAAGCTGCGGGCGAGGTTGATAGAATACTCCGGCCACCATTTGAATCAGCGTCGTCAGGGCTAGTGCGGTAAGCGGAGCTCTCTCAGTCTCTCGATATACCAACGCAAAGAGAAGAATAGAGATTGCCGCGACAAATGATGCTTCGAGAACCCACACACCCGCAAATCCACCTGCCTGATATACCAGCCAGTATAGAACGAACGTGAGCCACTCATGCACGACCCACGGTTCTCCAAAACGACGCAGTGAGTATGTATCCGAGTGCGGCACTGCATGGTTCAGAATGATCTCATGTCCCGTCCGAAGCTGCCAGAACAGATCATTGGCTTGCCCTGCATTGATGCAGAGTGAAATACCGAACAACGCGGACGCGAGCGCAAATAGGACTACGATCAGTCCGGGACGCGGCGCAGTGCCGGCTGAAGTATCCTTAGCGAGCGTCGCTGCCGCTTGGGCATTTGGGGGAGTAGTTTGCATTGTGACTTTTACCGGGCGAAAGCGAGCGATTTGAAACTGATTTAGGATTTTGCGCTGCCTGCTTTGCCACTTAGGTTCGTGTCTGTTTGCAGGCCGCTGCCAATTTAGAGAAGGTCAGTACATTATAACATGCGCCGCCTGTGCGTCTGCCATCGCCTGAATCGTTCTTCTGCTACTATCGCCAGGTTAATTTTATAGAATGTAGAAACGGTTCCGAAGTTCGATCCCCTGCAAATTGAGAGGCAATTCGGAGTATAGTTTATCGGCGCGCTGCGTCTTCAATTATGCAAACAAAAAATGATGCGATCGAACTGGCAAACACGACAAAGTTTTTGCCGATGCACACTTTCCTTGCCCTGGGCATTTTCGTGATATCTATGGCGGGATTGTTGTCAGTACAATACGGAATGTCCGGTCACTACTCCGTTGGGGTGGCAGTCGCCAACTCATCCGGCTCATCCCAGTGGCGGGACTTTTGGCACGTGCCGGCGAAAACCATTGAGGATACTCACCTTGCGGCGATCATGCGTGTTTGCCTGATATGCGCTTGGGTCGCTTATGGCGCCGTTCTGACTTTGCTTCGTTCTGCGACTATCTCCAAGCGGGCTATCGTGCAGACCGGAATTGCTGTGGCCGTCGTTTCGGCGTTATTCTTCCCACCCTCCCTTTCCGCGGATTCTTACCTCTACGCGGGATACGGCAGGATGCTCGTCACATATCACCAGAACCCGTATGTAACCAGTACGGATCTGCTCGCCGTCAACCATGATCCCATCGCCGTGATTTTATCACCGGACAGCGACGGTCCGATACGGCATATGTTCTGGACCTCTCCCAGCGTTTACGGCCCGGTTTGGACAATTGTCGAGGCTGCCAGCGCACTTGTGGGAAGCGCTTTCGGTATCACGCTCCAGATCATGTTCCTGAAGCTCACCGCCGCAGGATGTCTCCTCCTTGCCGCCTTTGGCAGCAGCAGACTTGCGGCAAAATCAGGAATCGTTGATCCGCTCCTTGCATTTGCTGCAATCGCCTTCAACCCTTTGCTGATTATTGAGGGACCCGGAGGAGCGCACAACGATATGATGGTGATCGCCTGCATGATCATGTCGCTGCTCTTTGTTCAAGAGAAGAGAAACGGTTTTGCCGGCCTGTTCCTCGGTCTCGCGGCAGGCATTAAGCTCTTCCCTTTGCTTCTTATCCCGTGGATTGTTGCGGGCATGATTAAGCAAGGCGAACGCCTGCCCATTCGCGAAGCTCTGATCTTTGCCACCGCAGCGATCCTGCCGATTGTAGCCGGATATGGATTGTTCTGGCGTGGGTTGGACACGTTCTCGTCACTGCGGCAGAATTTTGTGAATACACAGCATACTCCAGTATTTACCCTGTTGCTATATGGGACGCTTTCGGTGTGGTGTTTCCTGCGACGCGATGCGCTGCCTGCCGCCTGGGCAATATTTCTGACGTGGCTGGCATTGTACGTCCCTCAAATACCATACCCGTGGTATCTGGGGTGGGGGCTCTCGATTGCCGTCGCAGGTGCGGATCCCCGGCGAATGCGGCTTGCGCTGGCGCTTGGCACAATCGCGTTGATGAGCGAACTGCACGCCTATACGATGTTCTCATAGCAACCGCCAAGATCGCTACCTAACCGGCAGAAGGAGAAGCTGCCGGTTTCTCCGTGAACACGCGGCGTATTACTTCCTCGGCGTCGATCTCGTCGATGGTGATATCGCTAACCGGCAGCTGGCTGAGGATTGCGGCCGCCGCCCGTGTCGTCTCCGAACGTTCCACCTGCACAACCGCAGTCGTGCCGTCGTTTTCCATGACCTTGCCGAAACGCTCAAGGTCAATCGTTTCCACAGTGTTCTCGAAGGTCAGCTTCAGTAAACGCGAATCCGAGTAACGGCTTACCAGGATTGCGAGGCGGTCGTCAAATACCACAGAGCCGTGGTCAATGATCACGACACGGTCGCAAAGTTCTTGAATATCCTGCATGTAGTGGGATGTCAGAATGATCGTGCTCCCGGCATTCTTCTGGTGGTCTTTCAGAAACTCCCGTATTCTCTTTTGTGACACGACATCAAGGCCAATTGTCGGCTCGTCAAGGAATACGACCCTTGGCGCATAGATCAGCGCTGCCACGAGCTCACACTTCATTCGCTCTCCCAGGGACAGACGACGCACCTGCGTGTTCAGCAAGGGGCCAAGATCCAGCAGATCGACGAGCTCTTTCAATCTCTTTTCGTAATCTTCCTGAGGCACCTCGTAGATTTCCTTTAACAGGAGGAACGAATCCGCAGCCGGAAGGTCCCACCATAGCTGGTTTTTTTGCCCCATCACGAGCGATATCTGCCTGAGATAGGCAGTGTCGCGCTGCCACGGCGTATGGCCGAGGACACTCGCCGCCCCTGATGTGGGATACAGGATGCCGGACAGCATCTTGAGTGTGGTTGTTTTCCCGGCTCCATTGGGCCCCAGGAAGCCGACCGTCTCGCCGGCCGCAATCTCAAACGAAACTGCCTTGACAGCGGTAACTTCCGTCACTTTACGGCTGAAGAGGCCCTTGACTGCGCCTGCCAGACCTGGCTCCTTTTTGGGAGTGCGGAACGTCTTCGTTAGATTTTGAACTTCAATAAGGGCCATGTTTAACTGCTCGCGCTCGAATATGAGCGTACCGCGTAACTCCAGAACGCCGCGGCCAGCGTGAATAATCCCACTGCCAGGCAAAATCCCACCGTGATTACGCCGGAAGTGATCTGTCCGAACAGAGCCTTAACGGGAAGAGCCGCCAGAAAAGCCAGCGGCAGGATATAGGTCAGGAAAAACTCCGCTCCACGGCCAAATGCGCGAAAGACGTCGATGGGAGTTCGGGCAAGCGACGTTACAGTTTCCAGCGCTACATAGAGGTTTTCAACTCGAACCAGCCAGAATGACAGCGTCATCGCCATTAAGCTTAACGAATAGAAGATCACGACTGCGCATACGATCAGGCCTGTGTACGCAAGAATCGATACTTCGGAGACATGGACGGACGCATGAGCTACGCCATAGGCAATCAAGCCTCCGGCCCCGACAAGCTGCCCAAGGTTATTCAACGCCACAAAACGCATTGAAACAAAGAATTGGCTGTTTACGGGCCGCAACAGCGTGAAATCCATCGTGCCAAGCCGGATCTGGTTCGGCAAGTCGGATAGATTTCCTGCGAAGAGAGTGTCGGAGATTGCGCGCACGAGCGAGTATGTTCCGACAAGGAGGAACATTTCGCCCTCCGTCCATCCCGCAACGCTTGTCGTGTTCTTGAAAATCAGTTTTAAGAATATGGTAAGCGCCAGGACCCAGCCGATGTTTGTGAGGACATTCGCCCAAAAATTGGCGCGGAACTCTACCGCCTGCCGCAGGCAATTGCGCACAAATGCCCTGTAAAGTCTGAAGTGCCGAAGCATAGACAACAATGATACCTGCCGGACGTAAGTTTGCTGATTAAGGCATGTTTGGACAGCGGCTCTGCGGGTTATATACTTAACACCGGAGCGTTGCTCGGTAAGTCAACATTAACAAAATCGCAGGATTGCGGGTGGGAACCAAGGATTGGTTCCTGAAACGACAGGAAGTCGATTCGAACCAGGGAGGAAGAACGAAAATGTGGACCATTTTGATGTGGGTTATCGTAGGTTTTCTAGCCGGCTTGCTGGCTAAAGCCATTGTGCCGGGCACTGCTGACGAGCCGGGCGGATTTGTCGGAACAACTGTACTTGGAGTAGTTGGCGCCGTTGTAGGCGGTTTCATCTACCACTTCGCCACGGGTAGCCGCAGTTTCATGACAACTCTCGACTTAGCCAGTGTGATCTGGGCCGCTATCGGCGCAATCGTCGTTGTGCTGATATCGCGCATGGTCAATGGCCGTCGCGCATCTTATTAACGTAGAAACAACGCTGTTTCTCAGAGGCCGCCAGGGATATTCCCTGGCGGCCTTTTTCTATTCCACGTTTTTAAGGGCCAGCAGTCCCACTCCACCAAAAAGTATATCCGGAGCCCAGGCTGCCACAATCGGATTGAGAGTGCCCGAATCTCCCATATACCTCATGAGGAGCAGCGTGTTCCAGGCCAGCCACACCAGTATTAAAGATAGAAATATTCCTGAATACGCACCCGTTTTTGCAAATTTTACGGTCAGTGGCGGAGCGCAAAGCGCGAACGCCAGGCACATAAACGGTATCGCGAGCTTGGCATAATAGTTGTATGCCACCACCGCGTAGTCTTGCCCGGTTCCCTTAAGAGCGCGCATTTCCTGACCTAACTGCGACATCGTCAGTTGATCGGGTGATTCAAATGCGCTTTGCGCGAGGCTGTTCAGCGGCACGCGAAGAGGCAGAACAATCTGCTTCGAGCGGAACTCTACTTGCGTAAAGCCATCTTGAGCGAACGTGTGCCACACGGCATCGTAGAGGGTCCACACATAGTGGTTGTATGTGGCCCGCTCCGCCGTGATCAATGTCGGGAATCCGATATTTGGGTTGTTACGGAAGATCGTCACGCCCGTTAATTGCAGCTTGTTGGGATCCCCTGAAGCGTCCTTCTGAATTTCTCGAATGTGAAACGAATAGTCCTGGAATGTAAAGACGCGGTTGCTGGCGACCGACGGGGCCGCAAGGATCGCATAAACGCCGATCTGCCCTTGTGTCGCGAGAAATTCCCGCTGTGTCCATGGCACGACCCTGTCGGAGATCACGAACGATAGGGCGCTGGCAAATACCCCCCAGAGGAATATCGGCATGAACATTCGCCGCAGCGATACGCCCGACATTCGAATAGGGGTGATCTCGTAGTCACGCGCAAGACGATTTATACACCAGGCCGAAGCGAGGGCAGTCGCGGCAGGCAATACCAGGGGTATGAGAATCGGTATATTGAAGACGATCAGCCGGAAAACGATTCGCATGGGAATTCCGTTTTTCAAGATCTGTTCGATATAGTTGTAGAGCGTGTTGCCGATCAGCGTCACCAGGATAAAGAGGATCCCGGCGATAAGCGGCTGGAGCATCTCGCCCAGCACGTATCGGTCCATCCGTTTCATGCGGGATACCCCTTCGGCGTCGTGATGTTTGTGTACACTGTATTAAGAGTATGCTGGCAGCAAGGAATTCTGCAGACCGTTGGCGGCTGAAAGGTATAATGCGGGTCAGGCCCGGACTTCAATGCGCCAGTCTACGACATCCAGGTCAGGATCTTCGTTGCTCTGGAACTGGCTATTGACCCACTCGCCGACATCGCCTTGCGGTTCCGGCAGGACCTGATTGCTGTTTTGATACAGTCCGGACTGCGTCACGGAGATCGAGACAGGATCGTTCAAGCCCCCAACGGATCGAGGATCTCCCAGAGCATCGAAGAGCTTTGGCGTGGTATCGGTTGGATTTACGGGAATGCGGCTTGTTGCGATGAAATTGACCTGCACAAAGCCGATCTGGCTCACCGGAAGACTGGTCGTCGCAAGTGACGCAAGCGGTATCTGGAAGGTGATTGTCTTGCCGGTCAGCTGCCCTGAGCCGGAATCTTGCTGCACGGGAGTAAATTGGGTAGGCGCTCCAGGTCCCTGGAACTGAAGCAGGTTCGAGCCCGGTACCACGGTATAGAAGCCGTAACCGGAGAATGGCTGGCTGCCGTCATATCGGACCATTGCTGTGAACTGCCCTGCGCCGAAGCCGTTACCCCATGGCGGCGCCACGACAGGCACGGGGCCTGTACCGGAAACCGGTGTCGTCACGGGATTGAAAAGCACGAAGTAGTAATAGTCGGACCGGATTTTCCCCTGGACCGACATTGTGACGATCAACTGCGTGCCGGAGTTGCCGGCGATACCGGCCGGCGCCTTCGCGCAGCCGGGAAGCCCGGTCAGGACTGCCGCAAAGCCGAGCGGGCAGATCAGCCGAGAGAAAATTTTGTGGTGCATATTCCGCACATTATAGCAGGATCGGTTTTCCATTGACTACCACGCCCTCAGCAAACGAAGTTGTTGCATCCGCTAGCCCCATATCGCCGGCCCGCCCAGCGGCGCTGGGAATTGGGCTGGCTGCGCTTTCAGGACTGCTGCTGGTCCTTGCTTTCCCGAATGTGGATCAGGGATGGCTGGCATGGATCGGTCTCACTCCCTGGCTGATCGCGTTTCCCGTTAAACGCCTTCGCGTGGCCCTTGGGCAAGGTTTTGTTTTTGGGATGGCGTTCTATGGCGGCCTCCTGGCGTGGCTTGCAGCATTTGCCGCTCACGCAATCGGCATCAAGCTTGGCATTGTCGCCTGGCTGATCGCCACGACTGCCCAAACTTCAGTCATGCTCGTTTTCGCCGGCGGTGTGCACCTGTTGAGCCGCCGCTTTGGACAGTGGCAGTGGTTTTTAGGGGTGCCTGCTCTCTGGACTCTGATCGAATGGATCCGACAGCTTGGTGAACTGGGGACGGGGTGGGGAGATCTTGCCTACAGCCAGTATCGCATTTTACCGATCCTGCAAGTCACTAAGTTGACCGGAGTGTGGGGATTATCTTTTCTCATTGCCGGAGTTGCAACTGCTTTAGCCGGCCTCTATCGAGGCAAAGCTCTGGGCTTTAAGATCTTTGCGCCGCTGGTAATGGCGGGGAGCATCTATGGATTTACCGTATTGCATACGGTGAGCACGGAGAGGAAATTCCCTGCGGCTGCTCTGCAAACGAATATCGACCCTAACGTTTCCTGGCACGGCTGGCGCGCCGGAGACGATGCCTATGTGAAACGTGTGATGAGCGGTTACTCGAAGCAGGCCGTTGCTGCCGGCAACGCCGGCGCGAAGTTGGTGGTCTGGCCCGAAACCACATTCCCGGGTTATTTGCGCGCCGATCCCGATCTCGCGTTGCCTATCACAAAAATTGCTCTCGGATATCGCGAGGCGCTTGTGGTTGGGTCCAATGAGCGCATCGAGAGTTCCGATACCGATGCGAATTCCATGATCCTTGTGACGGAAGACGGGAATATTGGGACGTCGTATGCCAAGCGCCAGCTTGTTCCGTTCGGAGAATTTGTTCCCGGACGCAAATGGATGAGCTTTCTCAACGCGCTGCATCTCACGATTTACGATCGCGCCGCCGGAGCTGACGTTCAACCGCTGCTTGACGCGGGACAGCCGGTCGGGAAAATTGCCGTCGCCATCTGTTATGAATCGTCTTATTCGAGGCTGACGCAGGAGCAGGTGGCGAGAGGGGCGAACATTATAACGATTGGAAGCGACGATGCGTGGTTTGGCCGGACGGCTGCCGCGGCCCAGCATGCGGCAATCGCGTCGGTTCGCGCCGCCGAGTCGGATCGCTACGTGATCCGAGCTGCGCCTACAGGGATCTCGCGAATAATCGACTGCAATGGAAAGATCCTGGCGGAAGCGCCGTTGTTTACGGATCGCCTTGTGCTTGCTGATGTGGAATCACGGCACACAATGCCGCCGTTCAACCGGTTTGGCGACTGGTTCGTCGTGCTGAGCGGCGGCATCGTTCTGTTGTCTTGTGCGCTTAGTGGTGGTCGCCTTCGAGGAAGTGCTCGTAGTTCGGACCGGTAACACCGAAGTACCGGATATCGGTATTGCGCGTGACTTGCAGTCCTGCGCGCAGGCCGCCAGGGGCAAATTCACTGATGAACTTGAATATCGCCTGCTCGCCGGGATTGAGCACCCCATGGCATACCAGATAGGTCGGGGAATCGGGCTCATCGGCAGCGACTTCCCAGTTAAACCGGGACCAACCGCGTGGGGTCCACTTGTGCATGAGGAATCCCGTTTCCGGTCCTCCTGCAATAGTGCCGAAGAGGCCTTTACGCGGCCTGTATTCAGGTTTAAAGAGATATGGCCCGATACGTATTTTCGTGATCGCCGGCAAACCTTCGGCTGCTCGCATGAGCAGCTCGTATTGGAAGCCGTCGCCGCTCCTCGTGCAGGTGAGCATTGGGGCGACTTCAGGGATTATCATTCATTCCTCCGGAGGTTGCGCAAAACTTTTCGATTCATTATAGCATAGCAGCGCCAAGTCACAGAACGCCTGGTATTCGCCTTCCGTTGACTTTCGGCTTCCTGTAGAGGCATAATTTTCTGTTAACGTGTGATGGCGGCCAAACGACTGCCGCTTTGGAGGAAATATCGTGGACGATTCCATGGTCGAAACGCCCGATGAGATATGGGCGAGGGCTTTCAACCGTGTTCGCCGGGACGTGGATGTACCCACGGTTTGGCTGGCAATGCAGGCAGTCCGGCCGCTGGCGGTCGACGGCAACCGATTTGTTGTGGTGCTTCCCAATGACAAACGCTATCTGGCCGTCAACCTTGAAACGGCTGAATATGCGATCGCTATCGAAGAGGCCCTTCGCGAGATCGTGGGAAGGCCACTGGCGTTTCACGTAATCGAAGGACAGACACTGGCGGATTGGGAAGTGGAGCGTGCGAGGCTGATTGAGCCGGCGGCCGTGAATCCCGCTGTCGCTTTCAGCAAAGCTGAGCCGGCTCCGCCGCCCACCGCGGCAACGCCTCCTCCTCAAGCCTCAGCGCCTCAGTATAGCGCTCCGCAATACTCTGCGCCACAGGCTGCGGCTCCGCAGTACCATGCTCAGCCGGCGGCGGCAGCGCCGCAGGAACAGCACTTCGGCGATCTGATTTCCTGGGATAAGCTCAATGAGACGATTTCGCAGATGCAGCGGTCGGCGCCGTCTTTGCGTTATCCTCACGGTCAAGCTCGTTTTCTCATGAAAGCCGTTAGAATGATTTCGGCCGGCATGGACCAATTTATGGATCCTCGCCTCTCCGATCCAAATCAGGAACGGCAACTTTCCAAATGTGTGGAGCGTCTGGCATCCATGCTTTCGCTCGACCCATTATTTGTCTCTCTGGAACTCATTCGCTATCGCTACAGCGTAGGGAAGGAATAGTCCCGTTTAATATGTCGAAACCATCCCAACGAGCGCCCATCCGCCTATTAAAGGCGTCTATAGCCGTTGCTCTGGCCGCCTCGGCGGTTTTTATTTCAGGGTGCGGCCATCACGATGAAGCGCCGGCAGCGCAACAGCCGCTGATGGTCGGCGTCATTCCTTTCGAAGATGCAAAGGCCATCAAAGAGGGGTTCACGCCTCTTGCAGAGTATCTCGGCAAAAAAACAGGCCGTCCGAGCGGCCAGGTCTTTGTGACGGCGGATTATTCCGGGATCATCGCTGCATTGCAGACCGATCACATCGACTGTGCCTATCTCAACCCGCTTTCCTATGTGCTGGCTGTAGAGCAATTTAGAAATCTACCCGAGCATCTGGTTCCCGTTGCGATGCCATGGTACCACCACAGCCCCACCTACACAGGCGAGATTTTTGTGCGGGCCGACTCCGACATCAAATCCCTAAAAGACCTAAAGGGCAAAGTGTTTGTCTTCGGCGACCGGACTTCAACTTCCGGATACCTGTATCCGACCAAACTGTTGATGGACGCCGGTCTTGATCCCGACAAAGACATCAAAGCTGTGCATATTTCGGGCACTCATCCGGTAGATGCCGTGTTCATGAAACAGGCGGATGCGGGCGCATCGTTCGCCGGCGCGGTCGATCTGGCGTATCCGGATGCCGCTCGTCGCAGCCAGATCAGGGTCATTGCCCATACCGACCAAATTCCAAATGGAATGTTCGTTGTGCGTGGCAATGTCGATCCCAAAACGGCGGACGCAATCGAGGCGGCTCTCCTGGGCATGGACAAGGATCCGGAAAGCCAGGCCGCGCTGAAGGCAGCGAAAGACGACAAGTTCACGGCTGCAGACGACCACGCTTTCGACACTGTGCGAAAGCAGGCGAAGATTTTGAGATTGGACCTCAAGGCGCTAGACGCCCCGAAATAATGACCGATCGTAACGAAGTAATTTCGCTGCGCGGGCTGACGCACTCATATGGCGCGGCTCCTGTTCTCACCGGCATAGATCTTACGGTCTATGCCGGTGAGTTCGTGGGGCTCATCGGCCTTTCCGGCTCCGGCAAGAGCACACTCCTGCGGTGTGTCAACGGCCTTCTTACTCCCACCGGCGGAACCTGTGTCGTGCTTGGTCAACCAGTCAACCGTATGCCGGATCGCGAGAGGCGGCTTCTGCGCCGCCGCATCGGGATGATCTTTCAGGAATTCAATCTCCTCGATCGCCTCACGGTTTTGAAGAACGTCCTTATAGGCCGCCTCGGTTATTCTTCACCTTTTGCCACATCGCTGCATATCTTCAGCCAGGCGGATCGACGCCTTGCCATATCCTGCCTGGAAGACGTCGGACTCGGGGGAGTGGAGATGCGGCGCGTTCGTGACTTATCCGGCGGTCAAAAACAGCGGGTTGCGATCGCGAGAGCGATGGCGCAGGGAGCGGATCTGGTGCTGGCCGATGAGGCGACCGCCAACCTCGACGTGCTGACAAAGTACGATATCATGGATCTTCTCCAGGAACTGGTCGCAACGAAGAAGATAACCGTCCTCGCTTCCATGCATGATGTCCCGCTTGCCCGGCAATATTGCACTCGCATTATTGGATTGAAAGGCGGGAGGATCACATTCGACGCATCCCCGGAATCGCTTGATGATGCCGCCGTAGCGGAAGTTATGGGACGTTCGGTGCGCGAAGCCCGTCTCATCGAGAAGCGATCATGAGCATGAACAATAAGACGGCAGAAGATCAGGCAGCGCCGCCAGTGCATCCTAAAATCACGCTCGGCGGTGTATCCTCGTTCATTTGCACAATGCTTGTTGCCGCTCTGATCGTATGGTGTTTTATCTCCATCGATCTGGACTTCAGCCGCACCCTCACCGGTCTCAGCAAAGGTATGACGAGCATCGGGAACATGATCCCGAAATCCGCTGCCGATTTTGGATATGACAGGCATCTCGTAACATCGTCGACGATACGCACGTCATTTGCCGAAACCATCCAGATGGCGGTGGTCGGCACGGTTACGGGCGCTATTCTTGCCCTGCCGATATCTTTTCTGGCGGCGCGAACCGGAAGCACGCCGAGATGGTTCAGCGGGGCAATCAAGACATTCCTGAATATCTCTCGCGCTGTTCCGACAGTCGTGTACGCCCTGGTGGCGATTTACGCGGTCGGCCTGGGAAAGGCGACGGGGGCGATCGCCATCGGGTTTGTGTCTTTCATCGGACTTGCGAAGCTTTACGCGGAGGCTCTTGAGTCTGTCTCACCCGGCCCAATCGAAGCTGTTCGGGCCGTGGGCGGCAACTCATTTCAGGTCTTCGTCTACGGAATGCTGCCGCAGGTCTTTCCGAATTACCTTGCAACGACTCTCTACACTTTCGAGTACAATCTTAAAGAATCGTTCATTGTCGGCATCGTTGGAGCAGGCGGGCTCGGACAGGAACTTTTCGAGAGCATTCAATTGTTTCAGTGGAAGGATGCCGGTGTAATTATCGGTCTTCTTATCATCCTGATCAATATGGTTGATTATTTTTCGTATCGGGTGAGGCTAAAGTTCACTTAGATGCGACCCTTTGCTCGATAGCTTGGTGAACTGTGTCAGAAACAAATAGATCGCAGACCGTATTCGCGGTTCTCGGTGTTGCAGCGGCCTTCGGCATCCTTGCGTTCAGCGTGCGATCGACTAAGGTTGCCGACGATGCGTCAGTGGGCATCGTTCCTGCGGACAAGGCAAAGATCGCTCCTGATTTCGAACTGCCCGTCGTCGGCAGCACTAAAGTTGTTCGCCTCAGCTCAACAGCGCAGCAGATGCCGGTGGTCTATTCATTTTGGGCAACCTGGTGCGGCCCGTGCCGGATGGAACTGCCGCATCTAGAAGAGCTTTCGAAGAAATATGCCGGCAAAGCAGCCTTTTTCGGCATAAATGCTGATGATATGCCGGATGCGGTGCTTGCTTTCAAAAAACAGAACAACCTGACACTGCCTATGCTGAGCGATATAAAGCGGACGGCTGCGCGGGATTACGGTGTGGATTCGCTTCCCACTTTATTCGTTGTCGATAAGCAAGGACGCGTCCGGTATTCTTCGCAAGGATACAGTGAGGACACGCCTTCCGAGGTCGCTGCGACACTCGATCACATCATTGCCGAGTAATAATGCTCCGCATTTTATTTTGGGGAACAAGCCGCTCCAAATGGACGTCTTGATAAATAGACCGTGAAGTAATCCGGTCTGAGGAACGCTGCAATGGTTGACGATTTTGATTTCTCTCGACGCGATTTTTTAAAGACTCTCTCGATTGCCGGTGCTGTCGCTGTTGTGGCGCCGGTTCTCGGCGGCAAATCCGCACAGGCTGCCGATGATTTCGAATCGGTCGGCAAGCTTGATGAGTTCAGTGAAGGCGATTACAAGAAGGTAACGCTTGCCGACGGTAAGAGCGCCTATGTGACCCGCAAGGGGGCTTCTGTGGTAGCGCTTTCGGCGAAGTGCACTCATAAAGGCTGCCCTGTGTTGTGGGTGCTCGCCCATAAGACATTTCAGTGCCCATGCCACGGCGGTTTATTCGATGCCGACGGTAAAGTTACCGCCGGACCTCCGAAATCGCCTTTGACTGAGCTGAAATCGAAAGTCGAGGGCGGAAGCGTTTTCGTCAAAGAATAACGCTGCAGGCATGTCGCGGAATTGATCAGAAGGCATCTCAGTGCCTGCATGCCGCCTCGAAATACATAATTTAGAATCAAGCCGGAGGACGTAATGTTCTCCGGCTTTCGTGTTTCCGGTATTGTCGATTTCTGCCGCAATTCAGTTTATGACGTCTACCACGAGGGTAGTAGAAAATGTGGATAGGAGGCTGAACTGATGGCACGGGATCAAAAAACAAAGCAGCGCTACGAAGAAGAAATGCGCATGGCGAGTGACCAACGGCTCGACGATGCGATTGATCGTGATATCGACGACGGCCGGCTTAGAGCCGATCAACATAATGGACAGTATGGAGTTCTGCCTCCTAATACTGAGGCTTTAGAGGCGCCGGAAGCTAAAGAGGCTCAGGGGATCCTTCCGGAATTGTCTAGAGAGGACTGGAAGCGCGTTCATTTGATGCGTCCGGGGACTCGTCTTCAAACCGGAGACAAGTATCTCGATCTTCGCGATCTTCTCCGAGGCGAGCTGGTTGCGACCGGCGAGGAAACCGTGGCGACGAGCTCGCTGCTCGTCCACAAGAACGATATCGACTACGAAATCTGGAACCGCCTGTTAGGCCGCGGCGACCGGAACTTTACGGGTTGACCTAGAATCGCTGCTAATCAGGCCCGCACAGGGTTGCTCCTGGCGGGCCTATTGTCTGAGGTTACAAGATCCGGTTCCGAAGGCGCGACCGGCTGAACGGCTATCTGTGCGTAGTGGGCAACCATCTTTGCCGCCTGCTCCATGACCGCCGCCCGAAGCGGCGCGGGTTCAATCACCTGCGCATCTGATCCGAACGACAAGACCCAGTAAAGCATCTCGGCATAGCCCGAGACAGTGACCTTGAATATTATCGCCCCGTCCGCCTCATGGATGATTTGCTGCGTAGGATGCCACTGGCCGCCGGAGATCCATTCGGCGATACTTGGATTGAATCTCACGACAACTTCCGTCGGTTCGCCGTTTGCCTGCAACTGCCAGCCTTGCGCGAGGTAGTCTTGGAGGTTGAAATCCGAGGGATACTTGAAGCGCAGATCCTCATTCACCCGGATCCACTTCACACGATCGAGGCCGAATGTTCTGATACCTTTGCGAAGGTGGCAGAATGCCACGAGATACCATGCGCCAATTTTGAACGTAAGGCCGTAAGGATCTACTCGACGCTTGGTGGGTTCGTTCTTGCTGCGGGACATATATGTGATGTCCACAGGATGGTGCTGCAGAATCGCCTGGTGAAGCGATTGATAGACATCGGCAGAGAATTGGCGAACTACCGGCTGACTTACGGCGACACGAGCTTCAGCTTTGGAGACTTCCGAAACAATGCGCTCAGGGAGAGCCAGGTCGATCTTGCGGAGGGCTGATGCAAGCGTCTCTCGGTATGCGGATCCCGCCTGACGGCCAAACGTTGTGCCTGCGATTCGCAGCGCGAGAGCTTCAGGGGGAGTGAAGGAGGTCGGAAGGAACTTCATCTCCTGCAGGCCGAACTTACCGTTTCTGCGCTTAATTTTGCCCCACTGGCGCAAAATAGCGATATCTCGCTCAATTGTTGACCGGGATACCTCGAACTTTTGCTCCAGGTCCTCAGCATCCCATTTCCATGGCTCACGCTCAATGAGTTGAAGGATCTGGATTAATCTTGTGAATTGTTCTTCCAGTGTCATAGTGGTTTACGCTGCGCTCCGGCTGCGATTGCAATCCAAATTATCCCAGTAAGTATGCGGACCCCGTTGGGGGAATGCCAAATCTTATCTTTGGTATTTTTCCCTCCGGGTCCCAATCCAGCATATAGTCGTTGGTCACAAGTGTTGCGCTGAGACGTTTTGCTTCCCGTATCAACACTTCGTCGGCATCAATGCCGGAATCCACCAGCGCGATCTCCTCGCGGTCGACCATGGCGCGCAGCTCCACAGGCTGGTCAATGGTATAGGGGAGTGGCGCATCTCCAAAGATGACGACCGGAAAATAGCCTCGTGAACGCAGCAAGCGGCGGAGTTCTATGATATGCCTCAATCTGGCTCTTCCATCAACAAGATATTCCTGGTCGAACCACGCCGCATTGCTGGCATCAAGAACGGCGGCTCCGCGCGGTTCCTTAAGCAAAGGAGGCAAATAACTTGCATCACCATCGGCGCATTGTTCAAGGAGCGCCACACAATGCTCATAGAGCTTAGTGTCGAGACCTTTGAGGCGCGCCAGGGCATGCCGCGTCGCCGTCACGATGTTGACATCATTCACGTCCACGGCGGCAATGGCTTCTTTGGCGCTGATGGGCGCAAAATCGGGCGTATGCTGCGGCAAGGGAAGGGGAGAATCGACTTCGCCCATCTTTCGGTCCGGGAAGATGACCTTTAGTGTTTCGGCGCCTACGTATCGCTTTATCGCCTCATGGAGTTTCTTGTAAGCTTCGGCATGAGCGACGCGCAGCCGCCTGATATGCGCAGCGGCTTCTGCTTGGTCGTCTGGGGTGGCGGTCTTTAAAGCTGCGGAAAGAGGCTGGGCTATTGACTTCAAATGCCGGGATTCCGGGGCGTTTATGAGAAGACGCGTCACGGCATCCATGGCAAGTGGAAGAGCGCCCTGCGCCAGCGCCGCATCGGCAAGAGCTCTCGCTGCGTTGGTTGCGGCGTCCTGATCGGCGCGCGCCTCCTGGGCTTCGACGGTTAGCTTCAGCGCATTGAGGTCCTGTGGGGCAGCGCGAAGGACGTCGGATGCGATTCGCAGGGCGGCGTTAGGATGATCCAGTGTTACCAGACGTGATACCGCATCGTACCAGGGAGCAGGATCGGTTTTGAAAGTGCGTTCTGGGGCTGGCTGCTGGTGCGGCTGAGGAGCATTGGTCTTTGCGGAGCCGATCCCGGCGATCAGCGCATTTCGTTCGACCTGGGTCCGAGCTGCCCGGCGTTGCAGGCGGTCCATTTGATGTATCCGCTCATTGAGTTGCCTGGTCAGAAGTTCATTCTGTTCGATGTTTGCTCGCAGAGAAGTTGAAGCTTCGGCAAGTTCTTTCCGCAGGGCGGCGTTTTCGGATTGAAGAGATTGAATCTGGTCTCGAGATTGCTCTCGATCGCGGCGGCGGCGGTCGCGCTCTTTGCCAAGTTCGGTCTGGAGTTTCTGCGGCTCGCCTTCGGGCTCTGCGGCAGGCAGGGTAGGAGCAGGCGAAATTGCGGTTGAGGAAGGGGATTGATCTGCCAGCGCTCGCAGCCGTTCAACGAATATTGGAATGTGGACGCCGTCACGGGCCAATCGCTTACGCACAAGAGGCTGCGAAAGTCCTATTGGATTTTTGCGAAAGCCGGCAAATGCCGCCATTGCCAGCAGGGTAAGCTCAGGTTCACGAAGCAGCGCCAGCACATCTGCCGCCCGCGCCGTGAGGAGCCACTTTTGCAGATCCTCGGGGCTCGGCGTATCGGATGCGGCAGGCGCTTCGGCTTCATCCGGCAGCTCAGGCGACGCCGCTTCATCGCAGGCGACGGCCACGGCGGCTTCGTCGTGAGCGTCCAGGTCACTCACTCTACACAGCTCCCGATGCCATTGTCAGGACGCTTTTGACCGGCCGATTTCGATTTGCTTCCGTTACCAGTTGTCCGCAGGCAGCGGCAATCTGTTGGCCGCGCTCTTTGCGCTGTGTTACCGTAATGCCTGCATTCTCAAGAATATTGCGGAACAACGTGATCCTTGAAGATTCAGGTCGCTCAAAGGGCTCGAATACAGCGGTTGGGTTGTAAGGGATGATATTAAGGGCTGCCGGCAAATCTTTCATGAGAGCGGCAAGCTCGCGGGCATCTTCTGGACGGTCGTTCACGCCCTTCAAGAGCACGTACTCGAATGTGAGGCGGCGGTGCGTCTGCTCAACATAGCGGCGGCATGCGGCAATCAACTCTGTGATCGGGTAGCGCTGCGCCACGGGAACGAGGCGTTTGCGAAGAACGTCGTTAGGGGCATGCAGCGATACGGCGAGTGTGAGCTGAAGGTTTTCAGCCGCAAGTTTGTCCATATTGGGGACGATGCCCACCGTGGACAGCGTGATGTGCCGCATTGCGATGCCGCATTCGTCGTTTAAGATGCGAATTGCGCGCAGGGTGGCGTCATAGTTGAGCATCGGCTCGCCCATGCCCATGAAGACGATGTGTGAGATCCGCCGTGCGCTTGCCGCCTGAAGCACCTGGAACTGTGCGACGATCTCCCCGGCAGTAAGGTTGCGTGTGAGACCCTGTGTGCCTGTAGCGCAGAAGGCGCATGCCATCGGGCAGCCAACTTGTGTTGAGAGACAGACGGAAACGCGTTTCTCGTCAGGCATCAAGACGCACTCAATAGCGTGATCGCCGACAGTGGTGCGCGCAAGGAGTTTCAGGGTGCCGTCGCGGCTGTCCTTATGGCTTTCGCAAAGGCGAAGGGGCTGATCCGGGAAGCGTTCCTCAAGGGTGGCGCGCAGCTGCGCCGGAAGGTCGGACATCGCGGAGAATTTTGCGTTAAAGCCGCCGCCCTCATCGGGCATCATGCGCCGGTACAGCCACTCCGCGACCTGTTTGCCGCGATATGCCTGCGTTCCCGCCTCTTCCACGAGCAAGCGCGATATTTCTTCGGTTGTGAGGCCGGTTAACGATTTTTGCACAGAATCTTGCATACCAAAGTATACCATTTTCTGTTAGAAAGTGGCAACGCGCGATACGGTCCTTGTGCTCTGACTGCCTACTATCGGCTCTGATTTTACTGTTCGGCGGCGCTTAGCATGGGGTGCGTTTTTCCGTCCATTGTGAGGGATATCGATCCCTGCATGTCGGTGCGCCAGATGCCTGCGCCGGCGGCTTGTAAACGGTGCAGAACGCCGGGAGAGGGGGGCAGCTCAGCGCTGCAGGATATCAGTGCGAACTCCGGCGCGGCGCGGCGCAGCATCTCAAGCGAAGTGCCTCCATCCGCGCCATGATCGCTTACCTGAAGGACATCGCATGACAGGTTCTTGCCCGCGCCTGCAACGGCATAGGGCTCACTGGATGCGCTGATCGGACCGAGAAGCATGACTGCGTTGTCGCCATACTCTACGCGAATGGCAAGGCCATCCAGCGCAGCGCGGCTGCTTTGGTCGGGCGGCCAGAGAACCGACAGCCTCATATCGCTGTGGCCGATGACTGCCCGTTCGCCTGCATGTACAATTCGGTAGGGAATATGGCGCGCCGCAATGCGATCGAGCAGGCGTTTGACTGTCGGATCGTCCGGGGTTGTGTCGCTATTCCAGATAGACCTGACAGGAAGACCGGAGTTTAGGAGAGCGTATGCTCCTCCTATTCCCGAGTCCTGGTTTGATGCCAGTATCAGGAGATCTATCTGGTCTCCGCCCATCTTTCGCACGAATTGTCCGATGCGCTCGCCGGATGAAGGACCGCCGGCGTCTACGACAATGATCTTGTGGTCAGGGGTTCGCACAATTGCACAATCACCGTCGGCGAGGTTAGGGAACTGAATCGTGACGAGCGGGCGCGGCCGCACTACAGCATGGCGTCGAAGCAAAAAACCTAGCACGCCGCCGATAATGGCGGCAATCGCTACGAGGACGAACACCTTGCTCGACTTAGTCAAAATTGAGCCTGCCTCCAGGTTGCTGCCGCTCCGAGCGGTGAGTTTGGATGGCTCTGAGGACGGGGTGGCGGTTCCACTGCGAGCCATTATATCCGTTTTGATTCCGTCTCACAAGCCTATGAGGGCGCCGCTGCCCGGAAATGGTTGGCGCGCTCTGGTATAATGGGCCGATGAAGGCCGCCGTAGAGATCGCCGGACTGAGTATGGCATACGGGGATCGAGTGTTGTTTTCGGGCATTTCCGCGACGCTTAGATCCGGTACATGTACCGTGGTTGCGGGACCGAACGGCGCGGGCAAAAGCACAATTTTGCGGATTGTGTGCGGGTTGCAGAGGCCAACGGCAGGCGCGGTCAAGTTCCGTCTTGACGACAACCGGGAGGAAGACCCTCGCAATTTCCGCCGGCGCATGCTCGGATATGCCGGTCCGGATTTTAGTCCTTACACGGAGCTGAGCGGAGTCGAGAATATCCTGTTCGCGGCTCGCATTCGCGGCATGAAGCTTGGCAGCCCTAAAGATTTGTTGAAGCGTGTCGGGTTGAAACCCTCTCGTATGGACGAACCGGTGGGGACTTACTCGTCGGGAATGAAGCAGCGGGTCAGGCTGGCAATGTCCATTCTTGGCGATCCGCCGCTTCTTGTGTGGGATGAACCGACTGCCATGCTGGACTCGGCCGGCCGCTGTGTCGTGGAAACCGTCCTCAATGATCATTTGAGTCGTGGAGGAACTCTGCTCATCGCCACCAACGATGCCGCGGAGGTGGACCGGTGGGCTCATCAAAAAATTGAATTCGCCAGGGAGTAGCGACGACGCTTTGGGTGATGCGCAGCGGCAAGATACAAATGACGGCTTCCCAGATACTGTGTCATCATGGTGCTCATGCGCTGTTGCGGTCTTTGCAAATGACATTCGCAGCGAACTGAGAACAAGATACGCTTTCGGAACTGTGGCGCTCTTCGCCATCACGACAATCGTTATGGTTTCTGTGGCTTTGAGCACGGCCGCTCCGAAGCCCGATGTCAGCGCGGCAATGTTGTGGGTCGTGCTTCTATTTGCGGCTCTATCGGGACTGGCAAGGGTGTTTGTGCGCGAGGAAGAGATGGGGACCGCTAACGGTCTTCGCCTGGGAGCGCCACCGTCAGCAGTGTTTGCCGGTAAATTGCTGTTTAACCTGATTCTTGTCTTAGCGGTCGAGATTATCAGTGTTCCGCTATTTCTCGGTTTTTTGCCGGTAAAGATTTGGAACATATCGCTCTTTACCGGAGTACTGATTGTGGGAGCGGCTGCGCTGGCGTCGTCTTCTACCTTTGTTGCCGCATTGATTGCGCAGGCGTCATCAGGCAAAGCGGCCTTGTTTACGGTAGTCGCTTTCCCGGTGCTGATGCCGCTGCTGTTTTTGTGCGTTCAGGCTACGAATGGCGCGCTCAGCCAGGTCGCCAGCTATCAGGCGCGGGGAGTGTCTAATCTGGGAATGATCGGCATCTACGCTGTCGTGATGACGACCGCTTCTTTTCTATTATTTGAGTACGTTTGGAATGATTAAGTTCGCGAAGATCGCACTTTTAGTCCTTCTGTGCGCAACGACAGCCGCAGGTTTCCTATGGCTGCCCCCGGCTGCGGGGCCGTTCCGGAACCAGGACTTGGCGCGCATTGTTGTATTTCACGTGCCCTGCGCAATCGTGGCGTCGGTCGCATCGGCGGTTGCGTCGTTCTTTGCAATCAAGTACCTGTGGCTCAGGCGCTCCGGTGACGATGTGCGTTCGAAGGTATCGTTTTCACTCGCGCTGTTGTTTTGGATCTTGACGACGGCGACCGGCGCGATGTTTGCGAAGGTGCAGTGGGGACAGTTTTGGAGCTGGGACATCAAACAGACGTCGATTCTGGCAATGCTGATGATCGATGTTGCTTATTTCGCATTGCGCGCGGTTATCGACAACCCATCCAAACAGGCGGCGGCTGCAGCGGCTTATTCGATCTTTGCTATGATAACGGTCCCTTTGCTCACCTACATCTTTCCGAATTCGACACCGAATACACTGCATCCCAAGCAAACAAAGCTCGACGAACAATATTCACTCATTTTGTGGACCGGGGCCTTCGGCCTGACTTGTGTGTATTTCTGGATGTATCAAGTTCACGTTGCAGTAGAGGAACTTTCGCGCCGCGCGGCCGCACTGAGACAGACCGGCAAGGAGCCTCCCCCCTGGTTCGTGACGGAGGTTAGCCCATCATCATGACAGCATCTATGGCAACGATGGCCCCTTTAATGCTGGTGCCGCTTCTTGTGTGGGTTGCGGTCTGGTTTTACCTGACGAGCCTGGATTCGAAAGTGAAGCGTCTGGAGCGAGAAATAGCGCGCCGCGAGGATGAAGCGAAGAGTAATCAGGAATGAATAAATCGATCGGTAAGGTGATCGGCGTTACGATCATCGTTGCATGCTTGGGATTTGCAGTCTATCTGTCAAAGTCGAGCCTGGTGACCTACGTTCCCTTTCAGGAAGCTAAAGGCGCGACAGAATCGACCGTACAGATAATGGGCGCGCCTGTGCCGGGAACGATGGAGTATGATTCGTCGGCTCATCAATTGCACTTTGCCATTAAGGACGAGGCGGGGCAGGTGATGCCGGTTGTCTTTTCCGGTCCCAAGCCCGAAGATCTCGATACCGCCATGAGCCGCGCGACGCGCATCGGCGCTCAGGGCAGCTACAATCGCGCGGACGGCACGTTCAAGGCTGAAAACCTGGTCGTCAAGTGCCCAAGCAAGTATGACGGCGGCCAATCGCAAGACCGGCAATATGGTAAGGCTTAGGCGCTCAGTCGCATTCAGGAAGTACTCGGTCCAATAATGCTCTTACTCGGCACACTTCTCGTATGGATTTCAGTCGCGGCAGTTGCGGCTTCCGTTTTCGCGTACCTGTATGCAGGCGCTGCCGGAAAGGGCAATCGCGCAGTTGGCGATCAATGGACCCGATTTGGGCGGGTGTTGTTTACGGTCTCGGTGCTCTGCGTGATCGGATCTTTTGCCGACCTTGGAACGCTCCTCGTAACCCATCGATTTGACGCCAACTACGTATACGAGCACTCTGCTCGTGGAATGGCGCCGCTTTACTGGTTCCCATCCATGTGGGCAGGGCAAGAGGGATCCTTCCTGCTCTGGGCGTTCTGGACAGGGATCGTCGGAGTCGTGCTTGCGAAGACTGCGGGCGCTTCTGAACGCAGGGTCATGCCAGTGTACAGCGCTGTCATGGTTTTTCTAACCAGCATGCTTGCGCTGCATTCTCCGTTCCTTCCCCTCGACACGCATGGCGCTCCGATCCCGACCGAAGGACTTGGGCTCAACCCGAACCTTGAGAATCCTTGGATGGTAATCCATCCACCCACGCTGTTTCTCGGGTTTGCGTCACTGGGAGTTCCCTTTGCATTCGGCATCGCCGCGCTCATCTGGCAGGATGACACATGGCTTAAACGGACACTGCCCTGGGCCTTGTTCGGCTTTTCCTTTCTTGGCCTGGCGATGATGATGGGCGGCTACTGGGCATACCAGATGCTGGGATGGGGCGGTTTTTGGGGCTGGGATCCCGTTGAGAACGGCCCTCTGATCCCGTGGCTTTGCCTGCTTGGATTCCTCCATGCCGCGCAGGTTCAGCGCACGCGGCGCGGCCTTGGTCCTACCACACAGATACTGGCGCTTCTTCCGTTTATTGCGGCGCTCTATGAGACTTTTCTCACCAGAACCGGTGTCCTGCAAGACTTCAGCGTGCACTCGTTCTCCAAATTGGCCGGAGCGGGCAATACGGTGCTGCTGTGCGTTTTGCTCGGCGCGATTGTGGCATCCGTCGGATTGCTTATATGGCGCCGTAAGCAGTTAAGCACCTCTACAAGCGTTTGGGATGCGCCGGCATCACGCGAGTTTGCGTTTACGCTTGCCGTCGTGACGATCATGGTTTGCGCTGCGATCTCCACGCTCGGAATGTCAGCGCCCCTTATCAGCAAAATCGGCGTATCCTGGAACACCTGGCTTTCCCTGCATGGAATAAATGCCGGGTTCCTACCAACTCACACATCCACGGTGAAGGAAGATTTTTACAATAAAGCCAACTTCCCCGTTGCGATATTGCTGGCGATCGGTATGGGCATCGGACCGCATCTCGCATGGCGGGAACGCGGCGGCGCAAACGTTACCGCCATGCTGCGCACCTACGTTGTGGCTGTTGTGGCTGCAATCGCACTGGCGATTGCAGGCCGGATGTTCGGCACCGCGGTTGTTGGCCCCATGCTCGTGGCGCAGCTTGTTCTCTTTACGGCTTCCGTTTATGCGCTTGTCTCAAACGGCTCATTGCTCATTCAGCGCGCTTCCAAGCGCAGCGCATCCGTTCTCTGGACGGCCGGCGGCGCGGTATCGCATGCCGGCGCTGCCTTAATCATACTCGGCATTGTATTCCTTGTGTGCTTCACCCGCAAGGATCCTGATGCCTTGCTGGTTCAGGGCGCTCCGTCGCCGGTGCTTGGCGGCATGTACTCCATGACGTACCTTGGCCAGACCAGCGATTACAAGACTGACCGGGACAATGCCCTGCGGTTCCTGGTCAAGTCGAAGGATGGCCGTGAAAGCTTTGAAGCGCATCTGCCGTTTGCATTGCGGTCTATTGAAGGGGGCGATAAGAAGATCATCGGCCATCCGGCAATAGTCCATCATGCCGGCGGAGATCTCTATCTTGCCCTTAAGGACGGTCCTGACCAGGTATATAAGAAACCGCTCTTTAAGCGAACGATCGCGAAGGGCGCTTCGGCAGAGGTCGGCAGTTACAAAGTCACACTCGAAAACTTTGAACGCGATCGCGCTGCGGCCGCCGAAATTATGCAAACAGGACAAATGCCTGAGGTTTTTCCTGTCGGCGCTATTTTGAATGTCGAATATGAGGGTAAGACGACGACAGTCGTACCGCAGATGATCGTCCGCAGGGATAATCCCGACGCGCCTGACACTCCCGAAGCCAAGATGCCTGGAGGCTGGCTTGTGTCATTTCAGCAAATGAGCGCGGGAAGCGCTGACTTAAGTCAGGCCGGGCAGCCTCAGGTTCAGAGCGCTCAGCTTACGTTCCGCCAGGATTCCGGTCCGCCGACCGAGGCGTTTGAGCTTGAAGTGACGACCCGGCCGATGATTAATTTGATCTGGGTTGGAACCCTTGTTTTGATGATCGGCGGATTGATGAGCATGCGCCGCCGCATTGACGAAGTCCGTGCCCTACCTCCAGTTCCCGAAGAGGATCTCAGCCCCTCGCGCAATTCGGCGCGACGAGCAAAGACCCGAACACGTTTGGCTCCGGTGAACCGGTTCAGCCGCGGGAATTGACTGGGGCCGGCGGAAAGAGGAAATAGCGTTGTTGCTGAGACAGGTTCTCAAAAGTAAAATACACCGGGCTACCGTAACGGATGCCAACCTGGACTATATTGGGTCGATCACCATCGATCCGTTGCTCCTGGAAGCGGTTGACATGTGGGACGGCGAGCTCGTGCATGTATGGAATATCAGTAATGGCGAACGGTTCCAGACATATGCGCTGACGGGCGTTCGCGGGTCGGGCATGGTGCGTATCAATGGCGCCGGAGCGCATAAGGCGAAGGCCGGCGACCTGGTAATCGTGGCGTCGTTTGCAATGACCGATGAGCCGGTGGTGCCGAAGGCGATCCTTGTAGACGGTGACAACCGTTTCGTTCGCGAGCTATAGTGAAACCTATGTTTGAAATCCGTGTCGAAAAGACAATTGCCTGCGCCCACCGATTGTTCGGCTACAATGGCCCCTGTGAAGAGCTCCATGGGCACAATTATCGCATCGAGGTCATGTACCAGGGGACCGAACTCGACGAGTTCGGAATGCTGGTCGATTTTACCGATGTCAAACGCGAATTCAATGTCGTATTGGAGCAGCTCGATCATACCTACCTGAACGATCTGCCCGCTTTCAAGGACCTTTCGCCCTCGGCAGAGAATATTGCGCGATATATCTTTGTGGAACTTAAGAAGACCCAATTCGCGCGCGCTCAACTCTCCGCAGTCTCTGTCTGGGAAACTCCAACTCAGGTGGCTGTCTACCGGGAAGTCTAATCTCATGGCCGGAGCGCTTAGGCGTTCCGGCTCGTTCTCCGATTGATCCTCTATTCCCAGTTTCTTACCTCCAAATCGCCCTTCCAAAAATATTTTATTTGTTTTTCGATTTTCGGGAACATTCTATATGGGGCCGTCGTCAGACGTGTCGAGTACCAGTTGTACCTGAGCGATAACACGGAGCAAGAGAGCAGCGAAGACCTGCGCTGTACTTCTAATTCGGGTCCCACTCTCTTCCAAAACTCCGACAATACGAGGTATGCACCGGGTGACGCACCGCATTCCGGGTTGACTTTTCCGGTTAAGTGAACGGGTTATACGCCTATTTGCTTGATATAGGATTATTCTTATTTCAACAGTAGTTATACGAAAGCAGTAACGAGATGATTTGTTCCTACTGTCAGACACGCAACTCACCGACTGCGCTGACGTGTTCTCATTGCGGCGCGATTCTTCGTCTAAAGAAAATCGAGACGAAGACCAAGGCAAAGAAGGCTGAGGTTGCGAAGGCAGAGTTATACCGCTATCTTGCGGTCGGCTTAGCGGCTTGTCTTGGCGCATTTGTCGGCCATTTCCTGTTGAAGGATAATGGGGCAGGGCAGCATGTGGCGGGAATCGCCGGAGGCGCTGTGCTTGGCGCAGCGTTGATTTACACCGTCAGCGGCGCGCGCGTGATCTACTGGACGCGTGTCTATAGAAGCTCGTTAAACCACTTGACGTCAAAGAAAAGGCATGTTCTGACTGAAGCTGAAGAACACTTTGATAAGGAGTTGGAAGCCGAGGCTGGGAATTGGAAAACGCGACACAATCTGGCCGTCCTTCACCTTCTGCAAGATGAAGTCGAGAAAAGTTATCAGGGCTTTCAGCAAGCTCAGAAGCTGGGCGCATCGGAGCCTGATTTCTTTAACAACGTAGGCGTCGCGCTGGCACGTAAAGGCAGTCTCGGGCAATCCGTCGAGTTATTCAACAAAGCGGCATCCATGAACGGCCACAGAGCGCAGCCGCACGTCAATCTCGCGCATGCATACACTCAGGCGCACGCCGACCAGGAAGCGCTCTTAATCGAAAAAGCGATCTGCGAAGTTGAGCGGTCGGTCAAAGTCGAAGGCGAGTCGTCGGTCAATGCAAACCGCCTGGGCCTGATACTTGATCGCGCCGGCAGGTACGATGAAGCGATCGACCAGTTCAATAAAGCTCTTACCCTTGCAGGATCGTCGAAACCGGACCAGGCAGACGCCTATACGAACCTTGGTGTCGTATATGTTCATAAGACTGACCTGAAAACGGCCAGTTCTCACTTCCAGCAAGCGCTTCGGCTGGAACCCGGCCATGGCCGCGCACTCTCAAACCTGGGCATCCTATTCTTGATGCAGGGGGATACGGCCGACGCTCTCGAAGCGCTGCGCCGGGCTGCTACCCTGGATTCCAAGAGCGCCTCGGTTCGATCCAACCTGGGCTATGGCTTCTGCCGAATTGAAAGCATCAATGAAGGTATTCGCGAGTTCCGAGAAGCGATCCTGCGAGATCCAAATCTGTTCGATCCATACTATAACCTCGGCAAGATCTATCTGGATGAAAAGATTGAAGAGGCAGCGGAACGGAACCTGGCGCGAGCGCTTCAGCTAAATCCGAAGTCATGGGAAGTGCTTGTCGCTGTGGCAGTAATCCGAATCGGTCAGGAGAAGATCCCGCAGGCAATGCAGCTGTTGCAAAAGGCTGAGGAGATCGCTCCGAAGCAGCCGTTGATCACAACCAACCTCGGCATCTGCAATATGCTGTACGGCGATCTTCCTAAGGCCGAGAAGCTGCTGCAGAAGGCGGTTGAGGCCGACGAAAAGAACGGCGAACTGCACGCTCAGCTGGGGCTGGTATATCTGCTGCAGGACAGTATCTCCCTTTGCGCCAACGAGTACATGCTGGCTATCAAGGAAAATGATGGCGTCGCCGATTATCATTTCAACTATGGCCTGTGCCTGACGGCTCAGGGGCAGCACGATCCTGCGCTTTCGGAATTCCGTCGCGTGCTGCAGATCGATCCGGACTACAAGAAAGCCCACTATCAGGTCGGCTACGTTCATTCTCTTGAGAAGCGGCTTGATGCCGCGTTGAAGGATTGGGAAGTTGCAGACCGCGAAGAGAGGGGGTTCCCGGATCTCTACGTAAATCTCGGTGTCGTGTATTATTGGAAGCAGTCCTATGAGAAGGCAGTCACCCAGTTCCGCCGTGTGCTCGCGCACCGCCAGGACGTCGTAGACGACTTCTCAAATCTGGGGCTTGCACTGGCAAGGCAGGGAATGGCTCTTAAGGCAGCCAGCAAGAATCCTCAGGATGCCAAGTACAAGGATTCCGTGGACAAGCATAAGCAGGCCGTCGAAATGTTCGACCGGGCGATTGCATTGAACCCAGAGAATGCGATGCTTCATTCCAACCGAGGTCTTGCGTGTTTCTTTGCCCATATGCCTGAAGAAGCCATGAAGGAATGGGCAGCTGTATCGCGTCTGGATCCGGCTTATGCCAGGCGGCGCGGCAAAGCGCAGCAGTCCGAATTCGACGATTCCGCGATCCACTTCGAGGAGTTGAAAATCGTAGACCGCGCGGCGCGTCTGCCGGCGCGTACAGCCGACTTTACCTTTGCGCTGTCCTCAGGTTACAACACGGAAGAGTGGGCGATCATGATCGAATCGGATATGCTCAAGTCAGTCCCTGAATTGGACCGAGAGGCGTGGCGTACAGAGAGAAAACTGCAGGCGCTCAGGGTGGGGTAGAGAAGACGTGTTTATGCCCCTCCGGAAGTCATCGACCTCCGGAGGGGCATATTTGTTTTATATTCCGCCTGCGAGCATGTGCAGGCCGTTGTCTACGAAAATGATCTCGCCGGTGATTCCCCGTGACCAGTCGGATGCCATGAACGCGGCTGTGTCTCCGACTTCGTCGATGGATGTATTGCGGCGCATCGGCGCTCGGTCTGTTGCCGTGCGGTACATATCCGAAAATCCTGTGATGCCTCTTGCGGAGAGCGTCATCGTCGGCCCTGCGCTGATAGCATTGACCCGAATGCCTTTTGGCCCCAGATCGTTCGCCAGATAGCGCACAGAAGCCTCCAGGGCCGCCTTCGCTACGCCCATTACGTTGTAATGCGGCACGACTCTCTCTGATCCCAGGTATGTCAATGTAAAGATGCTGCCGCCGCCTTCCATTAGGGGCTCCGCCGCCTGCGCGGCGACCGTCAGCGTATAACAGGAGATCTCAAGCGCCGTAACGAAGCCGTCGCGCGATGTATCCACGAAACGTCCGCTTAAGTCGGACTTCACGGCGAATGCTGCGCCGTGAATGATGAAGTCGAGCTTGCCGAACTTCTCTGCAATAGTCTTGTGCAAACTTTCGACTTGCGCCGGGTCCGTCAGGTCGCACGGCTCGATCAACATCGATTCGTAACCCGGCAGGGTGGGGGCAAGCTTGCGGACATCCTTTTCCTCGCGCTCGCCCAGGTATGTGAGCGCAAGCTGTGCGCCTTCACGTGCCAGGCTCTGCGCGCAGCCCCAGCAGAGTGACCTCTCGTTGCGGACGCCGTAGATAATCCCCTTCTTGCCGTCAAGAATTCCCATGCTAAAATGACTCCTCGGGCCCGTTGCCCTTGGCAGTTTAGTCTATACACGGGTCTCAAGTCAACCGGGCAGCGTGATGCGGCAGGAAACAAGCCGGAATGCGTCGAACAAAGACGGCATATATATGCTGTAGCAAGGAGCGCCCCACCGATGGCATCGGAACCCCGTCCCGTCAATAGAGAGCGCCTCGTTCAGACTTTCATAGATCTTGCGCGCCAGAATACCCCTCCGCGCGAAGAGAAGGCAGCCGCCGATATCGCGTTTAAGATTCTTCAGGATCTTGGCTTCGAATGCGCGTACGACGATGCCGGAGTGAAGGTTGGAGGCAATGTCGGAAATCTCATCGCATTCAAAAAAGGCACTGTCGAAACGGCGCCAGGTATCTTTTTCTCGGCCCACTTCGACACCGTTGAACCGACCCCCGGCCTTGAGCCCATCATCGACGGCGACGTCATTCGATCCGACGGCAAAACAATTGTTGGAGCGGATGATAAGTGCGGCGTTGCCCCTATCATCGAAGCTATGCGAATACTCGATGAACAGAACATACCGCATGGCGACATCCAGCTTTTGCTGACGATCTGCGAAGAGATCGGCCTCGTCGGCGCAAAGGCTATGGACCCGGCCGATATCAAAACACGTTACGGATTCGTTCTGGACGCCGGTCCGCCGGTAGGATCGTTTATCTATCAAGCGCCGACGCAGGAGATCTTTGATGTTCGCATCCATGGCGTTGCGGCGCATGCAGGCGCTCAGCCCGAGGACGGCGTATCCTCGATCATTGTGGCTGCCCGCGCCATCGCCAAGATGAAGCTTGGACGCATCGACCACGAAACCACCGCGAATGTCGGGATCATCCAGTCCGGAACGGCGACGAACATCATCCCTTCCGAGGCATACCTCAAATGCGAAGCTCGCTCTCGCAATCGCGGCAAGCTCGTGAAGCAGCGTGACGCGATGATCGCCGCGTTCAAAGAGGAAGCCGCGGCGGCTGGCGCAACCGTGGACGTTGACCTTTACGAAGCATACAGCGGCTACGAATTGAAGATGGACGATCCCACGCTCGTAATCGGTCAGAAGGCTGCAGAATCGATCGGGCTTGAGCCTTTGCTGCGTGTGACGGGTGGAGGCGCGGACGCGAATATCTTCAATGCCAATGGCTTTCCGACGACCGTTCTGGGCTGCGGCATGACAAATATCCACCGGCACGATGAGTTCGTAAAAATTACCGACATGGTAAAGAGCGCTGAACTCGTGCTTGCAATTACCGAGACCGCGGCTGCCTGGCAGGACTGATGCAGTCACAGTGCCATGCAACCGTATCGCATGTGGTCGATATTGACGGCGATATGCAGGAGATCCTGGCCGTCGACAGCGCCGGAGTGGAGCGCAGGGCTGTGAACTACACTGCCCTCTGTGCTCCACTCCGGCTGCACGACGTTGTGACACTCAACACAACGGCCACCGGCCTCAGGCTGGGCACAGGCGGCTTCGATTTTGTCGTGGCTGCTCAGGGCGCGGAGACGGCAGTTCTTAAGCCTGGGCCTGGGCACATCATGAAGGCCCGCTATCTGCCCTGTCAGGTCGCGGTGGATACCTTAGAAGAGCAGCCGGAGCATGCAGACGTCTGGCTGCGTGACCTTGAACGGACACCTGTTCTGGCTGCGCAGCTGCATTCCCAGCTTGTGCCAATCGCTTACGGAATACGTTCTCAGCGAAACGCGCGTATTGCCTATATCATGACGGATGGCGCTGCCCTGCCCATAGCCTTCAGCAAAACTGTTCGCGAAGCGAAGCAGCGAGGCTTGATCGATGCTTCCCTGACATGTGGTCAGGCCTTTGGCGGCGATTACGAGTGTGTCACACTCCATTCCGCACTTCTCGCCGCAAGGCACGTTGCCGGATGTGATACCATCATTGTCTGCCAGGGACCTGGAAATGCAGGCACAGGCACTCCCTATGGCTTCAGTGGCATTGAACAAGCGGGTATCCTTGATGCGACGGAACGGCTTGGCGGCATTCCGATGGCTGTCGCGCGGATGTCTTCGGGGGATCTCCGTGAGCGTCATCAAGGAATCAGCCATCATACGCGGACCACGCTATCGTTAACTTATGCTCGCTGTATAGTGGGAGTGCCGGCCGGAATTGATGCTGCCGCAGTCCCTGACAGGCACGAGATACGTTTTTGCGACGGCACGGCAGAAGTGCTGGATCAGATGGGATCGGACAACTGGAACATAACGACGATGGGCCGCGCCGCCGCGGCTGACCGTCTTTTCTTTGAAGCGGCGCTTGCGGCGGGTATGATTGCGGCAAGACTTTAAGCGGCGTGCCGTTTTGCTGTGTCATTCCGTCACATTGCCTTAGGAGAACTATGTCAAACGAAAATGAAGAGCTGGTTATCGGCACTGAGCGGATTTATGAAGGCCACATCCTCAACCTCCGCGTGGATACGATTAAACTCCCAAACGGCAAGTCGGCCAAGCGTGAGATCGTGGAGCACCATGGCGCGGTAGCCATCGTTCCTCTGCTCGATCCCGAGACCGTAATAATGGTGCGTCAGTACCGCCATCCAGCCAAGGCTGCTTTACTGGAAGTGCCCGCAGGCGGACTCGAACCGGGGGAGAATGCTGCAGAGTGCGCGCATCGTGAATTGTCGGAGGAGATAAATCTTGCCGCCGTTCACATGGTAAAGCTGTTCCACTCGTACGTAGCGCCGGGATATACGACCGAACTGATCCATACGTTCCTTGCGTACGGTCTCAGCGAGAAGCCCGGCAAGCCCGATGAGGACGAGTTCATCGATGTCGAGCATATCAAATTGGCAGATGTGCCCGGCATGATCGCACGCGGCGAAATCCAGGACGGCAAGAGCATCGGCGGCCTTCTGGAAACCCTGCGGATCTTACCGACCCTTCAGTTTGACAAAGAGGCTTCCCCGGAAGTTTAAGGACGCAGGCTCCCCTCCCCAAACCCCTCCCCGGAGGAGAGGGGCTTTCAGATTGGGGTTTATGCTTTCGCCATTCCTAAATCCGACTCCCTCTCCTCCGGGGAGGGCTGGGGAGGGGAGCCGACGAGAACAATCTTGTCGCTCAAGTTTAGCTACGAACAATGGAGTACGGATCTTGAAGCTAGGAATCAGTATGTGGAGCTATTTCGCGACGTGGAAGCGTGGCGAAATGGATATTCCGGGATTTATCCATGAGTGCAAGCGGCTGGGAGTAGAGGGCGTCGAATTGCTGGACTTCTTCTGGAAGGACCGTGCCGCCGAAACCGATGCCGTTAAGAATGCGCTCGCCGAAACGGGGCTTCCTGTGGGTGTCTATTCCGTTTCCAATGAGTTCGTCAACCCCGATGCCGCAGCGCGGCAGGAGCAGGTTGCGATCATCAATACCGGGGTAGATTCCGCTGTTGAATATGGCGCGAAGGTCGTACGGGTTTTCGCCGGCAATGTTCGCGAGGGAATCACATTTGAGCAGGCTTTGGCGTGGATTATCGAAGGTTTATCGCAGTCTGCGGCATATGCCTACGAGCACGGAATTACCCTTGCTCTGGAAAACCATGGCCTTCTGGCGGGAAAGAGCCGTCAAGTAGAGACAATTCTGCGCTCTGTTGCCAGTCCGGCGCTCAAGGCGAATCCGGACACCGGCAACTTTTTGTTGACTGAGGAAGCATCCCACGACGCCGTGGAATATCTCGCGACCCGTGCCGCAATGGTCCACTTCAAGGATTTCCAGGTGGCGCCAAACGGTTATACGGGGTTTGCGTATACATCCAGCGCAGGCTACAAACTTGTAGGCACTGCGATTGGCGAAGGCGAAGTGGCGCTTGAAGATTGCGTCCGCTCGCTGCGTGAAGCCGGCTTCGATGGCTGGGTCAATATCGAATACGAAGGAACGGAAGATCCGCTTACCGCAATGCCTCGCTCTGTGGAGTATGCGAAGCGGATCCTCGGCAAGTAAAATTAAGGAAGGTTAGGGCATAAGGATGGCTGATCACAAGATCGTCGTGATGGAGGGGGACCAGACTGGTCAGGAGTTGCTTGTAGAGGGACTGCGTGTTCTGGACCCCTCGGTGACCGGCGTCAATCTCGAGTTTCTCACCTTCGACCTGTCGTTGGCGAATCGCCAGCGCACCAATAACGCTGTAGTCCATGAGGCTGCGGCCGCCATGCGCGAATCCGGCCTGGGAATCAAGGCTGCTACGATTACCCCGGAGACCAAGGGCGGTGTCGGTTCGCCTAACGCGATCCTGCGCGCCGAGATCGACGGAACCGTTATCGTTCGCACGGGACGCCGCCTGCCCGGCGTACTGCCGGTCGGAGGCGTGTCCGCGCCGATGTCGGTCGTACGCATGGCCGTGGACGATGCCTATGGCGCTAAGGAGTGGCGTGAGGGCGAGGGGTACGACGAGAACTCATACCGCACCGAGAAGATCAATCGCAAGACCTGTCGTATGGTCTCCGAGTTTGCCTTCCGTCACGCCAAGAAGATGCATGCGCGCGTTTTCGGCGGCCCTAAGTACACCGTCTCGCCGATCTATGAGGGAATGTTCAAGGAGGAGATGGACGCTGCCTCCAAGCGCTATACCGATGTGCGTTACGAGCCCCAGCTGATCGATGCGACCTACGCGCTGCTGCTCTCCCGTGCCTCTGAGCCGCTGGTTATCCCGGCCTTGAACCGCGACGGCGACTGTCTCAGCGACCTCGTTCTGGCTTTCTACGGGTCGATTGCCGGCTCCGAGTCGCTCTTGATTGCGTTCGATGAGAACTTCGAGCCCAAGGTCGTGATGACGGAAGCCCCGCATGGCACTGCCCCGGCGCTTGAGGGCAAGAACATCGCGAACCCGCTTGCAATGATCCTCGCCGGAGCATCGCTTCTGACATTCGTGCACACGCAAGCTGCAACGAATGCATCGCGCGCCATTTACGAGGCGGCATTCGAAGCCATCAATGACGGTATTCGCACAAGTGACCTTGGAGGAGCGGCTACGACGACAGAGTTCACGGACGAAGTCATTCGCAGAACGCGCAGCAAGATCGAAGTGTGGCAGGCTCTTGGACAGTAGTATCAGGCGCAAATGCCAACATTAGAAGCCAATCCGTTCACACTCCTCAGCCTGATCGCGGCGCCGGCGGTGCTCACCAATGCATCGTCGGTGCTGGCGCTCGGCACCAGCAACCGCTTTGCCCGCGCCGTGGATCGTGCCCGGCAGCTTGCACAGGAACTGCGCGAAAACCGCACTATGCCGCAGGACCACGCGGTTACTCGCCTCCGGCAGCTTAACCGGGCCGAGAAACGCGCAATGCTGCTCCTCAATGCCCTCGCGGCCTTTTATCTCTCACTCGGCTGTTTTGCCGCCGCCAGTCTCACATCCCTCATCGGAGCCGGTGTTGCGGAGAAGCCAGGGCAGATCTCCCATGTCTTTATGGGCATTGCCCTCACCGTTGGTATGCTTGGTGTAAGCGGCCTCGTCTACGGAGCGACGCTTCTCATCCGCGAAACCAGGCTTGCCGTTATGAACCTGCGTGAAGAGGCGGAGTTCGTTCGTGTTCGGCATCCCGAGCTTCTTACTCTCACCAATGAGCCCCCTGCGGAGAGCCCGTAGCGTGGACCGCGCCGTTGCGCAATATGGCCGGCATATCCGGCAGCAGATCGACCTCACCCTGCATCATGCGGAAGAAACCCCGTACGAATCGCTTGACCTGCGCGAGACCGTTCACCCAAGCTGGGTGTTCAGCTTTGTAAAGACCGGACTGGTGGAAACATGGTCCACAGCAGCCGGCGCGCGTACAGCTGCCTCAGGCTCTGTAATGATACATCCTCCCATGATCCCTTTTTCCGAGCGCGCGCATGGATACGGCTTACACCAGTGGATGGCTCTGCAGGTGCGAGACTTTGCCCAGATCGATATCGTTTCTGAAGCACAGATGCCGATCGTTGTTGCCATTGCGCGCCCTGAGGAATACTCAAATCGCTTCACAACCCTTCTCGGCTGTTGGGATACGCCTTCCACGGCCGCTCGTGACTTGCGCATGGCTTCAATTGTGCTTGATTTGCTTACAGGCATTGTTCAGGATTGGCGAGCTTCTCCCGAATTTTCCACGCCTGCCTCCGAACTCGCGGGTGAACAGCGTTTTGCGGATGCAATTGCGTTTATGGAAGCTCACATGGCTGAAAGGGTGACGCGGGAGCAGCTTGCTGCGCGCGTATTCCTGCATCCTGGTTACTTCGATCGAGTTTTTCGCGCTCGCTTCGGCATTCCTCCCATGCAGATGCTGAGGGAGATCCGCCTAAGACGCGCACAGCAGCTTCTTATTGACACGAGCAGCACAATCGAGACCATTGCCGTTGTCTGTGGGCTGGGGGACGCTCCGCAGCTCAGCCGTATCTTTCGGCGGCGCTTTCACGAGACGCCCGGAGATTATCGCAAGAGGATGCGCGATGCAAGCCGGTCGATTTATGCTCCTTCCAGTCGATAATGCCTGTTTACGTGCCGCCCATTGCATTCGGGTAGAACTGTTGCCGTGCGATTGGGCACTTGCGCCAAACATGATGCTTAGTCTATAATTCAACCACCGAAAACACTATGGCGATCGTCCTGCGACGATCGCCATTTGCGTCAGTATGTTCGGGTTTTATTTTGCGGTTCGCAGCCGCTATTCACAGCGGCCTTCAGTCGCATACACACCAGTGTATCTCACTCTCACCGACAGGAGCAGTTTTGCCAAATACAGGATCAGGATCGTGGCTGGGAGCGCCCTCGCGGGACTACATGAAAGCGGGATTCTTCCTGGCATTGGGCGTGATCGCGATGATTGCGCTGGCTGAGATAACACAGCACTTTCTGGAAGCCGCCGTCGCCGTTTTAGCTCCATTTCTAGTCGGCATCGGTGTTGCTTTGTTGCTGGACCCTTTGGTTCGCCGACTGACCCGTGGAAAGATCAGTCGCGTTGGCGCATCGATCATGGTGTTTGTTGGTTTTTTGTTAATAGGTATTGCGCTTGCGTATGCTGCAATTCCGGCATTGACTGAACAGGCCTCAAATTTTGCGACAACGGGGCCGGAATACTTTAAACATTTGAACGGGACGATCAATGACTATCTGGCCAAACACCATGGCAAGATAGGTCCTGTAACAGTAGGAGCTAAGCTCGATACGATCCGGAACCAGGTCACTGACAAGGTGGGGGCAGCAATATCTGCATCGGCCGGCAGTATCGGCAACTTTCTACTCGGTTCGGCTACGATGGTCATCCAGTTCGTCGTAGCTTTGATCGTGGGATTCTATGCGCTATCCGACCTTGATAGGCTGCGCGCGCGCGCGTATTTTCTGATTCCGCAGAAACATCGCAGGCTGGCAGGGCACCTGGCATCGGATATCGGCGGTGTATTCTCTGACTATTTCCGTGGATTGTTCATAGTCTGCGCTCTTTATGGCGTTGCAACTCTTGTGCTGCTGTATGCGCTATCCATTAAACATCCTGCCTTAGCGAGTTATGCGCTGCTTGTGGGGGCAGCGGCGGGAGTTCTGTATGCCGTCCCATATATCGGCGCGATTACGATTGCTCTGGTTACGTTCCTCGTTGCTTTTGCAGCCGGCGATCTGAACTTTGCCCTTCTGGCTGTCGCCTTGACCCTGGGGCTGAACCAGGTGTTCGATAATATCGTTACCCCCAAGGTTGTTGGCGGCGGGGTGGGGCTTCATCCGATCATGGCTTTGTTTGCACTGGCGATCGGTGGAGAATTGTTTCAGCTCTGGGGCCTTCTCCTTTCAGTGCCGGTCGCTGCAAGTGTCCAGGTTATCCTCTATCGTTTGTTTCCCAAGCTCTCTGAACCGACTCCCAACGCCTTCCTAATAGCCGAAGGGGCGGATCCGGAGACGGAAGCGAGAGGTCCTAAAACCGGTGGTGGAGAGGCGGAATTGCCGTCTGACGACGTTTCACCCGCATCCAAGCTTCCCGGTTAGCCTGCCATCATCTTGAGGCGCATGATTGCGATATCATTAATAGGCGCGTCTACATGACTGCGCATTCGTTTCTCATTCTTTCCCTTTTAATGTTGCACAATTTGCGTGTGTGGTTCGTCTATAATTGAGCGGTCTCGCCGGACCATTTACCGCCGACCGGCCGAGACTATAATGGTCGCTGTTGGCAATATAGCCGCTTCCTGTTTAACCCGGCGAGGGTCGGACTGGCGATATTCTAAATTTGTTTGGGCGTGACTTGCACCTTAGCGGTTAAACAGATAATGAAGGATATACCGCCCAAATAGATCTAAAAAATACACGAATAATCGCTGAGAAACGGCGTTTGGCGTGTATGATGGAAGAATATGTCTGGTTCATCTTGACAAATGTGACAATGACGGGGTAGAATAGCGCGCAACTCTCGCCGGAAGCCGTAATTACGGAGCGCGACTGAAGCACTGACTTCGCGATATCTTCATTAGAATCGGGATGGTTGGTGCCTTTGTTGTCACTTACTGTTGGGTTGCGATGAGCACGACCTGTACCGAACAGGCCTAATGGCGAGGCCGCATTCCAGTACGGCAAGGAGACGTGAGCACGTGGGAGACGATCAAGAGATACTGTTGACGACCGAAGGGTTCAAGGAGCTGCAGGACGAACTGGAGCGGCTACGGACGACGGAGCGTCAAGAGGTTGCGGAACGCATCCGCGACGCTATAACTTACGGAGAGCTCACGGAGAACTCTGAGTACGAAGACGCGAAGAACGCTCAGGCGTTCCTTGAAGGGCGCATTGAAGACCTCAAGCATATTATGCAGATCGCGCGTCCGCTAGACCCGAACGAGATCTCCGTCGATACGGTTGGGATCGGTTCGATCGTTACGGTTCGCGACGATGACGATGACGATTGGGAGTTCACGATGGTATCCCCGGTGGAAGCTAATCCGAACCGGGATAAGATCAGCGATGAATCGCCTGTTGGAGAGGCTTTGATCGGTAAAGGCGTCGGCGCTAAAATCACCGTCAATACGCCCGCCGGCAAGATGCGCTATCAAATTATGAGCATTCGCAAATAAGGCGACTCGTCGCCTCGTTTGCTTCATGTCCAAGGCCGATGTCCATCTGAAGACGCTTGTCCTTTTATAGCGACTAATTTCAGACATCGCCGAAGAATAGTCGACTTTTAACACGGCGGACGGTATGATGGGCGAGTTATCGCGCATCGACCGGCCGCCGTTGTGCCGCCTGGGTAGGGGCGCATTACCACACTGTTGAGGAAATCCGCGTGTCAGAAGAAATCCAGCATGAACCCGTAGTCGAAGGCATTGATCCCGTTCGTCTCGAAAAACTCAATCATCTTCGCAGCGCAGGCCGTGATCCGTTTGCGCACGAGCGCTTTGCCGTCACCGCCGCCGCTGTCGAGATCGTTGCAAATTTTGAGGAGAACGAGAATAAGACTGTTTCTGTGGCGGGCCGCGTGACGAACGTCCGGGTGATGGGAAAAGCTGCATTCCTTGACGTCGAAGATTCAAGCGGGCGCATTCAGCTCTACCTCCGTAAAGACGAAGTAGGGGACGTGCTCTTCGATGATATCCGGCACCATCTGGATCGCGGTGACATCGCCGGCGTAACGGGTTTTGTATTTCGCACGAAGACTGGCGAGATTTCTATCCATGTCAAAGAATGGACCCTGCTTGCCAAGGCATTGCGATCCTTGCCGCTCGGCAAAGAATACGAGACCGCTACGGGCGAGACACACAATACCGGCTCGCTTTCGGATACGGAGATCCGTTACCGGCAGCGCTACGTCGATCTTATCGTCAACCGTGATGCCCGTGAACGCCTGCTGAACCGTGTCAAAGTCGTGCGGGCAATGCGTGGATATCTGGATAGCCTTGGCTATATCGAGGTCGAAACGCCTGTGCTGCAGAGCGTTGCCGGCGGCGCGGCGGCGCGCCCGTTCCTGACGCATCACAATGCGCTGGACATGGAACTCCACCTTCGCATCTCGCTCGAACTCTATCTGAAGCGATTAATTGTCGGCGGCATCGACAAGGTTTATGAGATCGGCCGCGTATTCCGTAACGAGGGAATGAGCACCCGGCACAATCCCGAGTTTTCTCTCATGGAGCTCTACCAGGCGTATGCCGACCTCGACGACATGATGGCGATTGTCGAAGGCATGTTCCGCTACATATGCCGCGAATTGCACGGCAGCGAACAGTTTACGTTCCAGGGCAATACGATCGACCTGTCACAGCCGTTCAAGAGGCTGCCAATGCTGGAAGGCATTGAGCAATACGCCGGAGTGTCGCCGGCGGAACTGCAGACACTGGAATCTGCGCATGCGGTTCTAACGCGCCTTGGCTTGCCGACGGAGAACGAGCCGACTGTGGGAGGCATCATCGAAAAGCTGCATGAGCTCTATACGCAGCCAAAACTGATACAGCCGACGTTTATTACCGACTTCCCGGCTGAGACGTCGCCGCTGGCCAAAAAGAGACCGGACAACGACTTGCTGACGCGGCGCTTCGAAATCTATCTGGGAGCGGTTGAGCTCGGCAACGCATTTAGCGAGATCAACGACCCGATCGATCAGCGGGAGCGGTTTGTGGATCAGGTCAAGATGCGCGCCGGCGGCGATGCGGAAGCGCATCCGATGGATGAGGACTTCCTGCGCGCCATGGAGTACGGAATGCCGCCGACAGGCGGCTACGGCGGCGGTGTCGATCGTCTGGCGGTTGTGTTGACCGATGCGCCCAGCATCCGCGACGTCATCTTCTTCCCGCAGATGCGGCCGGAGAAGCACGGCTAAAGGATCGTCGAGTTTCAATGCCAACCACAGACGCCGGATCATATCGCCGTACGGTGGCTGCGTGGAGAACGTGGTGGGTAGTCCTGAAAATGTTTTTTCAGGACGCCCTCGCTTATCGCGCCACAGCAGTTATCTGGATCATGACCGACGTCGTTACGGCCGTGACGATGCCGCTCGTGTGGCTGGCCTCTTACAACGGCAGGTCGTCGATACACGGCTTCGACCCGTCGCAGATGGTGACTTACTATCTGGTCCTGTTCGCCCTTACCGGCTTTATCGAGTCCCACGTCATGTGGGATATCGGAAACGACATCAAGCAGGGCAAATTCAACATTTACCTTGTTCGCCCGTTTTCGTACATGGCCTACGTCTACGCGTCGAACCTTGGATGGCGTGCCATGCGCAGCCTCCTGGCCATTCCGCTCTTCTGTGCGCTCGTCCTCGCATTTCACAGGTATATCGGCGGGATATCAAATATCCATTTCAGCGCGGTTTTTGTGCTTTCCGTAATACTTGGACACTTCGTGTCGTTCTGCACCGCATATATGCTGGGACTGCTGAGCCTCTGGCTGTACGAAGCCCGCTCTTTGTTCAACTTCTACTACCTTCCTCTGTTGATCTTCTCCGGCCAGATCGCCCCGGTTGCCTTGCTGCCGCATAGGCTGCAGTCGGCCATCTTATGGACTCCCTGGCCCTATACACTCTCTTTCCCGACCAATATTCTTCTTGGCCGTGTATCCCAACACGATATTCTCACAGGGCTTGCATTTCAGGTTGGCTGGATCGCAATCTCCTGCATTATTGCGCGCTGTCTGTTTCGAGGCGGCGTAAAGCGCTTTACTGCGTTCGGAATTTAACTGCTTGAGGCAAACTGCCGGCAGTTAAACTGACCAGCTTGGCAACGAAAGCAGGATGATGCGCGCAATATGTGGAATATTACAATCGGCTTGCGCTGATGTGGGCCGAGGCAGGATCATTGTCGATAGCCAAAATGGGTCCTATAGATAACCAGGCATCTTCGGAACCTGAGATTTTAGCCGTTGCTACGGAAGACGCAGGTACGCAGCGGGTTGAGGATCAGCCCGCGCGCTCCGCGGCTGTCGCAACTGCCCTTCGGGATGTATTTCTGCACCCCGTAGTCGCCTTCCTCATCACTGTCTGCCTGCTATGTTTGTGTACGTGGTGGATCTACTGGCTGCGTGACATCACCGGCTACGGACGACCATACACCATCCTTTATCTCATTCCCGTTGCTGTCGCCTCCGCGTTTCTTGGGACTCGTGGAGGCATTGTTGCGTCGGCGTTTGTGCTTCTCCTCGTCCGCATCTACTTCCTTAACGATAACCGTCACGGCTGGGAGCTTGCGCGCTTTCCGAACCTGGCAGAGGGGATCGATTTCGCAACGCTTGCCATCGGCATCATTACGATTGCGGTCGTCACGGGAAGACTGCGTTCCACTCTGGGCATGATCGGCATCACGAATGGGCGGCTTGAGGATATTAATATTCGGTTGGCTCTCGCTAACCAGCAGCTGGAAGAGGCCAATGCTCAGATCCTCGACAATGAGCGGCAGAGGCAGCAGTTCAACCACGATGTGTTGCTCGCAGTAACCGGCGGCAAATTACGTCTCGTGGACCGCACGGAGCTTCCACCCGAAGATCTCAAGTCCCATCGCCCCGGCATATTCCGGGATCTCAAACAATCGAAGGATGCGTCGGATTTACGCCGCGATGTCCAGAAGGTGCTCAAAGCGATCACTCTGGATCGCGACCGTGCAGCGGATCTCCTGACGGCGACGACAGAGGCGGCGACAAACGCCGTCAAACATGGGGGTGGGGGCCAGGCACGTGTTTGGATCACTCCCGACGGCATCAGTGTGCTCGTCGAAGATAACGGCCAGGGCATTTCTCCGGCGCACCTGGCGCGCGCAACCCTCGAAAAAGGCTACTCCACGCTCGTCTCACTAGGCATGGGCTTCCACCTCATGCTCGAATGCAGCGACGCGCTCTACCTCACCACCGGCGAAGGCGGCACCGCCGTCTTGCTGCAAGTGTCCAACGGACCACGGGTTACTGAAAGCGATGCGTTGCTGGCGCGCTATAAGGGACTGTAGATGGCGTCTGAGTGAGCCGTGTAGCCAGACTCTTCAGCCTTGCACGATCTTAGGTTCCCTGCCAATTGCGCGCGTTATAAAATTTGCCACACTAAACGCATCTTCTGCATTTAACGGCATGCGAATAATAAGTTTCCCAACTTTCGCACTTCCGTTTAACCGCTTCTGGTAGTTGATCACGATCTCATACTTCTTCGCCATAATGATGCGTTGACAGTTGACGTCAATTACATCAGAAAAGGGTAGATTGAATCCGTTTCCTGCTTCAATACTCCGTGTATCGTCGTTAAGCACAAAGCGACCTTTTTGAAATCTGAAAGTGTATATAAACCACATTGCTACGCCCATAAAAGCAATGAAGGCTACTGTTACTATTCCTTCGTTTACGAATCTGCCTTGAATCGAAGCAGCTTGCACCGTGCGCCCCGCAATGAAAGATAATTGGCCTAAGAGGCTCCATAGCGCATAGAGCTTTATGCTTTCAATGACGGACACCGCGAGCCAAGTCAAGACCATATGCCATCGCATCCAGGGGGTCTTGAGTACAACGTTGTTACCCTCTTGACCAATGATAATTCCTTTGACGTGCGGCAGTCGTAGATCATTTTTGATTTCCGGCGGCCATGTTTGATTGTCAACAAGGCTGATGTCTTTCATGGACGTCTTCCAGCTATCAATGCATTCTACTAAGTTGGACACGCCACTGCGATGGAGGTTGCAGGAAGTAATGATCTATCGCAAATTTGTTTGAAGAAGTTGGAGTTTTGCTGTGGGGAGGGGCCGTGGCGAAACGCCTCAGAATGGAAGAGAGTAGTGATGCTCTTTATCTCACCACCGCCGTAGACGGAACTCTTCTCAACGTTTCCGAGTGCTGGGCTTAGGCCAATCATGATCTTTCGCGGTTGGCATCGTGATGTTTTGCTTGGAAATGCGATGTCGATAGCATATACCAAAAAGCAAGCATAAAAATTGACGAGATAAGTGAGCCGATGAGGATTTCGAAACCGAGCAGGTGCGATTTGACAATGATATTCAGCGTTGCGTTCGGCATCTGACGATGCAATTGGATTAACGTCTGCGCCGCTAGAGCCACATGAAACGCGAAATCAACGACAATCGCTAGCGTCAGCCGATTGTAGTACGCCGCAGATCCGACAGCAGGCGATGTGCTGGCAATATCTTCATTTTGTTGAATTAATATCAGCTTATTTGGCGCAGGCGGCCATTGTTTGTCTGCAATGACAAGCATTGCTGTGCGACGCAAAGTCGGATTTACTGTCCAGATCGGAACGATAGTCGCTGCGGCTCCTAGAAACAACAACGAGATCATGATGGCGTAACCGATAAGCCACAGATGGAGCCAGACAAGCACAACATAAAGAAATACAGAGGCCAACGCACTCCTTACGTGACAACTGAATGTCGGTAAAGAGGGTGAAAGCGCCGGATGCTTTTGCCCCTGCACCCGATTGAGGTTGCTCTCCAAAAAGGCGCGAGCAGCTATAATCCGCTTTCCAGACAAGAGTGTCGGAGTTGGCCAACACAGCATGCCGCAAGCGACGCCAACGCTCCAATTCAGCCCCATATGACATGCGCCATAAATTGACGCCATCATTTCAAGTATCCAAAGAAATGTTTCCCATAGAACACGTTGTGTGATGATGTTGCTGAAATTCTTCATTCTGAAATGTTAATGTAACGAATTTTGTATTGTATTAGGAGTGACTAACTTACCTTTAAGAAATATCCCGTCATAAAGTCTTTAAGCATTGCTGACTTGCAGTATCGTCTAAGAATCCATCATCATATTTCCGCCATTTTGGGTTTACTTAGGATGCTATCTTTCCAAAGTATTTGTTGTTGACACCGTTTGGTGTTTCGCTCGGCACCGGCTTCCAACTCTGTTCGAATGCAGCGACGCCACCGAATCCCATGGCTTGCAGTCTCCCAAATAGGCATTTGCTAGGAAAATTCGTGTCAGAACGCTGTTGGGCGATTTTACTTATTTCGTTTTGCCGGTAATATCATTATCAGCGAGAAGATACCCAGCGCGACAATCAGTCCGGTAAGTCCCCACTTTGTGAGATTCATTGTCCAAATCGACAAAGTCGTTAAGACTGTGTAAACTACGATAGTTATAGCTACACTTCGTCGCTCAATCATACAATTAGTCTCCTAAGGCGTTTGCTCTGCCGCATCGGGTGACACAAGTCCTGTTTTTTCCTACAAACTTAATCTGGTCTTCTTTCACTGGTTCTCCATCTCTCGGCAAAAGCAATGCAGGAGATCCTGGTCTTCGCTACTTGGTTTTCATTTGCGGGCAAGAAAGATCAGAGAAGCCAGCACTCCTACTGTGCCCACGCTGCTCGGGAGCTTATCCATCATTCCGAGGGTGAACCAGGGCAGCACAATGGCAGGACCAATGATAAAGCGGACTAATTTATGCTGAGAATGTCTCATACGCGTGAATAGTTCCCCAACAAGTACGGCGAGGGCAATCACTACCAATGAGTGGAAGATCGTGAACATTGTGCTATCCTTGCTACAGTCCGCAACGCAATATCCTTGACAATTGGCAATCGAAATCTCGAAAATGTGATCCGCTCTGCTGAGTTAGACACGCCACACCGATGGAGGTTGCAGAGCGTGTTGGTATATCGCCAAATTGTTCGGTGCGAACTGGAGTCTTGTTGAAGTGTGTGCAAAAGAACAACAGCCTGCGACGGGGGATCGTCGCAGGCTGTTGTTAGATCGAGAGAGGCTAGCTTAGTTGCAGTTCGGATGGGGCGCATTCCGGTCGGTTGCCCAAAGACAGACATCGCCGATTACCTTGGTGTAGTTAATGGCTTTCACATGGCCATCAACGAACTGGCAGTTGATGAAGCCGGTGTGGCGCTGTGGTCCAAGCTGAAGCGCTTGAGCGGGGGTGACAGTCGCTCCGGAGTAATCCCAGTTCGAGTTGCCGATATTCATCCAGTAATTAGCGTACTGTGTGCCCTGTGAAGCAACAAACGCGGCGTCGCCGTTTGTCGGATCGGTGTTGGCGTTCACGAGAGTGCCGCTCATGTTGGTAACGTCAGGGGCAGCTCCGTAGTAGGTTGCGTCCACAATCAGGATCGTGCTGGTAGGACGAGGAACGGAAGCGTCGGTTACGACTGCAACATTACCGCCACCACCGGCATAAGCGCCAGACGGGCTCATCCACATGTCATTGTGTCCGTAGCTGTTCTGACCGCCGTAGTCGAGACCAGTAGCGCCCGGTACTGTTCCGGGAATAGGCAACTGACCCTTGTTTGTATCAGACGTAAAGCCAGCGGGGTTCGATGGGCACTTGAAGACCGCAAAGCTCTTGATGTACGGCTGGATCATGTACATCCAATAGAAGCGACCGCTGGAACCTGTACCGGAACCATCAAGACCGGCGGACGGAACAGCGCCGGATGCATATGCGGCGCAAACTCCCGCTGCTGCGCCTGTTGTGGAATTGCCATCAGCGCCGCAGTTGAAGCGATGGGGATAGTAGGTCTCGTCGTAGTCCTGAACATACTGGATCGTCGCCTTTGCGATCTGGTTCATGTTGGACAGACAGGACGTCTGGCGGGCCTTCTCGCGAACCTTCGCAAAAACAGGGAACAGAATAGCCGCGAGAATCGCTATGATAGCTATGACGACGAGAAGCTCAATAAGGGTAAATCCCTTGCGAGCCTGATTGGCAGTAGGGTTGAACATCGTTTCTCCTCAGAAATATATCGGCGGCTTATGCCGCTCTAAAAATGCGACGAGATTCACCTTTCGGTCTACATCGCTTATGGCCGGGTGTTCTCTCTAGAACGTGTGTATTGTACCAGGGGTACTTGGTGGGGTAGGTAAAGGGACCGTTAACGATATGTTAAATTTCGATTAAGAAAATGGCATAGCTATGAAGACTTGCTTACATTTAAGATGTACAACATGTTAAGCCATATTAAGCATCGTCATATAAAAAGTCCCGGCTGCAATTTGCAGCCGGGACTTTAGATGGTATAGACGGTATTTCTGAAGGAGCGGGCGCTTAAACTTGCTCTTGATTGCCTAGCGGAGTGAGCCCGTCAAGCGCTTGGCCTGACCGCGCCCTAGGCCGCGCTTAAATGGAGCGCGCTGCACGATATCCTTGTAGTCGAGTCCTGCGGCGGTGAGCGCCTGATGCCAGCTGTCGAAACGGCGGCGCGCTGCGGTGATCAGGGTGATGTCTTCCTGCTCCATGCTCTTGGCATTGAGCCCCTTGCCATTGGCGTGCATCTCGCGCACCATTGTCAACACACGCTCGTCGTCCCACTCTCGATAGCGGCGGATCGCGTCGTAGTCCAGACCGGCAGCCTCAAGCGCTTCGCGCCATGAGCCGAAGTGGCTCTTCTTGGTGGCCGCAGCCGCAAGCTGAGGGTCCACGTTCAAGCTCACATTGCGCCAGGACAGGTCCGCTCCCTGACTCTGCAGCTCCTGGATGCGCTCCACAATACGGTCGCAGGTCCACGCCTTATAGCGGCGGATCTGATTATAGTCAAGGCCGGAAAAGTTGACGGCCGCTTCCCATGTTCCAAAGTATCGCGTCGCGGCGCGAAGCAGCGTAATGTTGTTTGCGGCGACGCTGGAGTAGTTTAGGTTTTCGCCGGACTCATACATGGAACGGATTTCCATTCCAATCGACTCTTTGCTCCATTTGCGATACATAACAGTGTATTCTCCCGTAGTTCCTAGTTCTCGCCTGGTATCAGTTTGCCCTTAAATCGTCGCTTTCATGGATAGAAACCGGTTACATCATCCACATTTATCGGAAAATGTACTATTACCATGAACGCTGGTCAATTTCATTAGACCACATCTTTTGCCGTTTTCTTCAATTGTTTTTCAGTATTTTCATAAATCTTTTTCCGAGATGGGCTTTTATGCAAAACCCGCATTTGCGTTGCGTGACATAAGACAGGCAATGAGAACCCTTTCTGAAATACTGGTCACAGAGTCATTGAAATGCATACAGCGTAACTGCGAATGCCGGCTAAATATGGGCGAAAACGAAAACGGGGCGGCAAATTTGCCGCCCCGTCATTACTATTCGAATCGTTTGTCTATGCTTAAGGGATCTTCTTCAAATCGAACACCGCATACTTCGGCTCTTCGGGAAGGATGATGCGCAAAGTGACGGATTTCGTGTCGCGATTGATGCGCGCCGTGCCGTCCATGTTGTAGGCGTCAAACGTTACCGTATAGAATGCGGCGTAGTCGGAAAGCGGTTCGCGGCGCTTAACGACGCGGGTGGCGGTGACGGGAGAGGGAACGCCGGTCGATGCTCCGGGCACCTTGTCCGGATTGGGAGCGATCGAGTCGTAATATTCCTGGCGCAGTATGGTGTGTGTCGGCGATATCACATCACGCGGGTTGTAGTTTGTGCCCTTGTCGTCGCTCAGAACAAATCGCACACCGGTCAGCTTAGACAAAGCGTCGTCAGCCTGCGTCTGCGTTATCGGTGGATCCTTCTTCTTGCGCTGCACGAGGTCGCCCAACTCCACAATAAAGGTCACGGTTCTCTGAGGAGATACCACGAGCTGCTGTAGCGCCGAGAAGTCTGCCTGCTGCTGCGATGTATCCGCAAATGAGCGCTGCTCCAGCAAACCTCGCCACCGCGCCTCCGTGCCGGGGGTAATCCAGTATGCAACACCTGTCTCCCGGCGCACTTCGCCGAGAATGCCGCCCTTGCGAAACTGGAATGCTCTGCGGCTTGGCGCAAGGACGTCGAGGAAATCGTCCTTAGAATCGCCGATTGCTCTCCCTGCAGCCAGAAATGATTGCAGCTCCGCGTCGGTCGGATTCAGCAGAGGGTTTAGGGTATGCGCATCTCGCTCGGCTATGGTGGCGTCGAAGCCGGTTCCCGGGGCTGCCACGACGGGCGGCGCAGCCGGTGGTATGGGCGCTCCGGCGACGGGGGGCGCAGCCGGGGCAGGCTCTCCGGCTGCTGGGGGGACAGGCAGGTCGGGGGCCGCATCGATAGGCTCCGGATCATCTGTGCCGGGCGCCGGAGTAGGGCGCACTGTAATTGGCGCTGCCGGCACGGGGATCGGCTGACTATCTACGGGTGGCGGGATTCCATCCTCAGCGCTAACCGGAGACAAGAGAAGCAGAGGGAGCGCTGTCGCGGCGAGCGCCAGCGGCAGGAAGATGCGGGTGGTCATGGTTTATTTTGCCGGATGGTAAGCCGGTCTGTCAAGGGAGCGTTCTTCTCATTTTAAGGCTTACGCTTTTACCGGTACGGAATCGCCTGTTTTTGCCGGTTCAAGACCGGAAAGGTCTGAAAGCGCGGCAGTAAGAGCGCTGAGCATCGCCGACATGGCATCGGATTTCTTAAGGTGAGCGTAATCTTTGGGATCGATCGGTTTACCGAAGATAACCCTGACCTGAGCCGGCGAGAACCTGGGACGAAGTTTGCCGTAGGGCAGCACTTTATTCGTATTGCGAAGGCCTACTGGTACTATGGGGGCGCCTGTGCGGTAAGAGAGCAGCACAGCTCCCGGTTGCACCGGCAGCATCCTTCCCTGTTGCGCGCAGCGTCCCTCCGGAAATATGACGAGCGGCTCACCGCGTCTGAGGACATTTTCGGAGAGGCGCAGCGCCTTCCGGTCGGCGCTGTCACGCTTGATAAAGATGACGCGGCAGTGTTTGAGAACGGCCCCAAGAAAAGGCGTCGTTGCAAGATCGCTTTTACCTACATACCAGGCTCGCCGCGGAAGGCAGACGAAGAGAGTAGGGGGGTCGGAGTCTGAAAGATGATTGGGGCAATAAAGCACCGGGCCAGTGCGTGGCACATTGTATTCGCCTTCAGACTTCAGACGGCCCAAAATCCCGAGCATGATACGGAAAACGACAAGCGCAATCGGATACAACAGAAAGTAGACCATAGGTTAATTCACGGTTTCTGCGGCAAGGGTTTGCCGTCGCTGCGCGATCTCGTCCATGGCGAGATCCTCGCGCAGTCTCGTCAGCACGAATGCAGACAGTGAAATGAAAACGAAGCTGACGGCGAAAATGACGCGGAATGTGCCGTGGTTGATAAGCCATCCCGTACCGAGCGCCGAAAGGGGCGTTGCAATCGAAAGGGCCATCGTTTGAAGCCCGGTGTAGTAGCCGACTTCTTCCGACGGAACGAGCCGCGTCAATAGTGGGAACGATGATGCGTTTTGGGCTGCGAGGCCAAGACCGGCCAGAACCAGTACGATTGCAATCTGGACAGGCGTTTGTACCCACAGGCCGCCTACCGATGCTGCCGCTATGCACCACGTCCCCATTATGAGCAGCCTCTTGACGCCGATCCTGCCCGCAAGCCAACCCGCCGGAACTCCCGCCACCCCTGCACTCACAAGAAGTGCCAGTACGACGTGCAGAGCTTCCTTTTCGCTACAATGCGTTATATTTTCAATAAAGCGCGACAGGTGGGGCTGTATTGCGCCAAGGCCCGTTCCAAAACTGAAATACATAGCCAAGTAGAGCCGAGCCTGTCGAAGTGTCGCCAAACCCTCAAAGGCTTTCCTCATGTCCGACAGATGTTCCCGAAGGCCGCCGCCGGCATGCGCGATCTTTGGAGGTTCGGGTTCTTTAATCGTGAAGCATGTAACAAGGGTTGTTACGATCATCGTAATCGCAACAAGCACGAACCGCATGTTCAATGACAGAGGGGCGAGCAGGATCGCGACCTGGCCGATAATGCCGACGAAGTACCATGCGCCACTGACCCGGTCACGCTGCTTTTGCGTTGTAAGGTCTGCAAGCAATGCCTGATAAGGATCTGCAGCGATATTGAACGCGATCGTGAATAGGATCACGCATGCAATCATGGCGCCGATTCGAATGTGTTCCGGAAGAGTCGCCGCAGAGGGCGCAAGCAGGACGAGTACCCCCGAAATCGGGATAAACAGCAGCATGAACGGCTTGCGCCGGCCGAAGCGTGACCGGAGACGGTCGCTCCAAGAACCGACGATGGGCTGGATGATCGCGCCTTCGACGGAGTGTGTATCCGACAACATGGCTGTAATCATCGCGCTGGATTGAAACTGAGCGAACCAGAGCGGCAGGATGTAGCTATTCAGTGCATAGAACATTCCGAAGCCGAAGTTGGCCAGGGAATACAACAGAATCCCCAATGGGCTCAGAGGTTTCCGCGTTTCGCCCGTGATTGAGGATTCTGTTGTTGGTGTCATTGTAATGGACGCCTCAATGGCGCCGGTCAGGATTTATCGAGCAATGGGCCGAACTTCTCGGAGATAACCTTGCGGCGAACCTTGAGAGTGGGCGTCAACTCTCCGGCATCTACGGAGAACGCATGCTCAAGAATGGCCAGTCGCTTGATCCTCTCGAAGTCCGCAAGATCCACCGACAGCCGGTCTATCTCCGACTTGATGAACTTCTTGACGGCCGGGTTCGCTGCCAGCGCAGCGGCTTCGGTCTCAAGTCCCTGTTCCTTGGCCCAGGGCCTCAGGCGATCGAATGCCGGCACAACGAGCGCGCCCACTGTTCCTGCCTTATCGCCCAGCAGAACGACTTCGGAGATATAGTGGCTCTCTTTGAGCTTCGTCTCGATAGGCTGGGGGGCAACCTTCTTGCCGTTCGCCAGTACAAGGATGTCCTTCTTACGGTCGGTGATCGTGATATATCCTTCGGAATCGATGACGCCGATGTCGCCGGTGTGGAACCAGCCATCCTTGTCGATTGCTTCCGCAGTGGCGTCGGGGTGGTTCCAATAGCCGGTCATGACGTGCGGTCCGCGAACGAGCAGTTCTCCGTCCTCCGCCGTAACTACTTCGGCTCCGAAACCTGCCTTGCCTACCGTTCCCACACGCGCTCGTCCGAACGGGTTGATGGTGGACGCTGCTGTGGTTTCCGTCAATCCCCAGCCTTCCAGGATCGGAATTCCGATGGCATTGAAGAAGTCTGCGGTCTTCGGATTGAGGGGAGCGCCACCACTCACAAAGAACTTGAGACGTCCGCCGAACTTATCCCGTATAGATTGAAATACGAGCTTGTCCGCGACAGCATGCTTGGCGGCAAGAATCGCGCCGACGGGCTTGCCAGCATTCTGCAGATCCGCAACCTGTTTGCCGATTTCTATAGCGCCGTTGAACGCAGCTTGTTTTGCAGCCGGCTCTTTGGAGACCGTGTCCAATACGCGCTCATGGATGCTTTCGAAGACCCGCGGAACGCACTGCATAATCGTGGGTTTCGCGTCGGCCATGTTGTCGAGCAGCCGGAAGATACTGTCGTTATAATAAGTGTGCGCGCCAAGGGTCAAAGAGAGGCAATAAGTTACTCGCTCGAAAACATGGCATAGCGGCAGGAAGGAAAGGAAGACTTCCGCGGGCGGATAGAACGGGAAAGCCTTACGGGCGCCATCGAGGGCTGCTGCAAAGTTTGCATGCGTGAGCATGGCGCCTTTGGGATTGCCTGTAGTTCCGGAGGTGTATACAAGGCTCATTAAGTCAGCGGACTTTACCGAATCGCGCCGCAGCTCAAAACTTTCGTCCAGTGTGCCTTCCGCTGCCCGTCCCTCTTGAAGGACGGCCTCGAAAGAAAGAACATCGCCTTTGGCGGATGTTTCGTCCATCGCAACAAAGATTGAGAGCTCAGGACAGGAATCTCGCGCCGTGAGAACTTTCTGCAATTGCTTTGCGTCAGAAACGATAATAGCGCGAGCGCCGCTGTCTGCGAGAATATGAGCGACCTGCGGCGGCGGCAGTGTCGAATAGATGGGAACGGTAACGCCGCCGGCCGCAAGCGCGGCGAGATCAGCGATGGCCCATTCCGGGCGGTTCTCGGACAGCATGGCGACACGGTCACCTTTTTGCAGGCCAAGAGCCCGAAGCCCAAGGCTGAACAGGCGCATCTGTTCCTGGACTTCATGATACGTAAACGTGCGCCATTCCTTACTGCCTGACGGCTTTGCCGACAGTGCGGGCAGGTCCGGATACTGGGAGGCGGCGTCCGCAAAACGCCGATTGATTGTTGTAAGTTCTTCGGTCATGGCCGTGTGGCCCTCCTCGGCCGACTTCGTATGATGATTATAGCAGGCCTTCCAAGACTTCATGTAGGTCTTATGGCCCAGATTCAGTATCGAGAGCGGCTGGCGCATCGTATGGCGCGAGTTGGCCCCGAATTTGCTCTGTTAGCAAATTAACTTTCTAATTGCGCTCCCGAGTACGAGGCGAGTAATTAATTTTCAAGAATATTTCTCGCAGAAGTGAGATATTCATGCCAAAAGTGGGAAAGATGATGTCTGCGGCCGTGTAGTAACCGGCCAATCATCCAGATCGGTCGGCACTGGGTCGTTCACATTGCTTTGCGGCGTGGTTCTTCGGTCCGACTGTGGTGGTAGCGGCAACGCATTCGTTTTGCCGCCTCCTGATGTTCGAACGGAGTACAAAACGATGCAATTCTCAGTCAGCCAGCCGGCGCCCGTCACGACTGCCGTCCCAGCTTTGATGGATGAAGCCGCGCAGCTTGGCCCCCTACCGGGCGAAATCTGCGAACAGTATGTGCGTTGCGGCAAGGCGAATTGCCGGTGCAACAACGGGCACCCTCACGGGCCGTACCACTATCGTGTTTGGCGCGAGGGAACACGGGTCTTCAAACAGTATGTCAAACCCGTTGAGCTTGAGCTAACCCGCGAGCGCTGCCGCCTCTATCGAGCGATGTTCGCGAAGCGCCCTCGTGGCCGCCGCCCATCTCGATCTCTCGCCGCCTAAAGTTTTACAGGGCTTACAAGATATCCTGCATCTGATTCGTGAATTGCCGTGCGCCGCCGTTTGAGGGATGGCGCACGGCAATTGCTGTTATTCCGGCTTCCGCTAAACCTCGCTCCGCATGTCTGCCCACCGCTACAACAATCTCCGGCTTCATGATCGCGATGAGTCTCTTTGCAAAGATTGCGCCTGCTGTCACCTCTGATTGTTTTGGCGGTCTGTTGGACCATATGCCCCGTTCTTCGTTGTAAGGATGTGCCGGCACGACGTTCCAGCACAGAGGCGCTTGTCCAACAGAGACTTGCTCCAGCAGCTTCCAGACGATAGATGCCGTAGCTTCTCCTTGTGGAGCGTCCACTTCACAGCAAGGAGTGTACGCTGTCGCGAGCCTGGGAAATTCGCGTCTGAAGCGTTCATTCTCCAGAATTATTCGCTCACTTGTCAATGGCACACCGGTAACCCTTCCCCCGCGATAACCGAATGCTTCCGCTATCAACATCACTTTGCAGCCGCGTTCCAGAAACGATTCCAGATAGATTCGAAGGTGCTCGGCCCGCAGGTTCGCCGGTTTTCGTATGGGACCTTCGGCATGATACGGGTTGGAGGTTTGGGGCCAATCCAGGCGGCGCAAATCTCGAATGAACGCTGATATTGTGAGTCCTGACATATCCTTGCGCCATTAAGCGCAGTGAGCTAAGAATCCTGCCGAAATCCGAAAGGCATGGGTCGAAGGACCTAAACGCTGCCGGCAACTAAGCAAGTATACTGTGAATGTTGCTAAGGCCGGAGAGCCGCCAGGAGGCAGGCTGGAAATGTTAAGATGTGAGGCGTGCGGGGAGTGGCAACCTGACAATTGCTACCGCTGCGTCGTTTGCTCGAAGGGGCCGATTATCGACGTTCCCGAGTCTGTGATTCACCGATCCAAGGTTAACTTCGTGCTTGACGAACTGCCTAATTGGATTCGGTGGGGCTGGATCAGCCACGAAACCGGTGAGCATATCAGCCAGCATTACCGGCCGCCAACTTATTAAACCGGCGAGATATGGCGATTGGCGTGGTGGTCTCGGCCATCCTGGCCTATGGACACCTTGCACACCAGGTGGCAGGTGTTTCCGGCCTTTCACTGGCAGCATGGATGGCGCCTGTGTCTATCGTGGCCTACGCGATAGCCCAGATGCGGCCGAAGGGGGATTTGTGGGAAGCGCCGCTTCTCATTGCCTCGTATGTGATTCTTGCGGGAGTAACCGTTCCTGCGCTATATATGAGTCTGCCGAACGGGCAAGTCCTCGTGCCTGGAACGGCAGTCTTCATTCTTGGCGTGGGAGGCTTGTTCGCTGTATTCCTTGCGTGGAGTATGCGAAGCGCTCAGTATCTCATGTTGAGCGTGATTTATGTGAGCGCATTCGTGTTCAGCGCGCTCCGGCACTTTATTCCTGCCGCTTCGCTCGAGGTTCTGGCACTGTATGTCGGGTTGATTTCCCCCGTATGGGTTGCGGCAGCCTTCGTCATTAAGCGCAATCCGGTTTTCGGCGACGGTGGCGATGCCGTCCTGCGCCAATCCGCCGGCGCAATCTCTATGCTTTCGTGTGTGATGGGCTTGGTCGGGCAAACGGCAGGGAGGGGATTGGATCCTGCGTGGTTGACTACACTCCTGTTGGCAGGCTGCATATTTACCGTCAATCGCTTTGCGGGTGGAAGTTTATGGTGGCAGCATGGCGCATTTGCCGTATTTGTGGGTGCATACGCCGTATACCTTCAAAACGCCTTCGGTCCGCCGAGCGTGCGCCTTGGCGACGTTTACCTCGCGCCTGTAGGGCTTTACGTGATCACAATGGCGGCGCTGGCTCGCAGGAATGAACGGCGTGAGCAATACCCGGCGCTCTTTATCGCCGGGCAAATGCTCTCAATGACGCCGTCTCTGCTGGCTGGAATATTGATTCGTGGAGACATCATCCACGTACTTGTGCTGGCGACGGAATGCGTAATTGCTGTGTGGTATGGGATTGCCACCAGGATCCGTTGCGTCACAACGGTGGGCACTGCGTTCCTGGTCGTCATGATCGGACTGCAATTCCACGGCTACACAACACATATCCACTGGGCCGTATACGCCACGGTCCTTGGGTTGGGCATTATCGCAAGCGCTTTGACTCTTGAGCGGAAGCGGACGGATATTCTGCGCCTCAGGAAAGCGGCGTCGGAGTACTGGGAAAGCTGGGACTGACCGGCTGCGGCGTCTTGTTGAGTTCCCATCTGCCGGCTCGCCTCGCGCGGCGAATTACGAGGAGCGCGACCGTTGTGCAGATAAGCAGGCAGGGCAGACCGGCTTCAGGACCGAAGCTGCCGCCTGTAAGGACGAATGGCCCTTTGATGTGAGCATTGATAAAGCTTGGCGCCGGAACACCGGACACGCCCGTTCCGAATACTGGCCCCTCAAAGAAGTCCCAGGCCCAGTGTAAACCGATCGACATCCATATGCGGCCTGTCCAGATATAAAGCGCTCCCATCAAAAGCCCGGCCTCAAGCGCGATGAAGATGGGGCCGATTGCTCGCTGGAGAGTCGTTAATCCCGGAGCCGGATTGCCCAGGTGTATCAGTCCGAAGACAATCGAGCTGACCACGAGGCCGAATGTCGCTCCCCGGCGCTCACCTGAAACACGCAGCAGATACGCCCTGAAAGTCGTTTCCTCGAAAATGGCGGTACACAGGAATGTCAGCAGCCACAAGCCTGCGCCTGCGCCCAGAGTGCCAAGGCCGGTGGGATGGTATACACCGCACAACATCAATGCCACGATTACCGTGGCCATCAGAGCGCCACCGAAGAGGAAGCCGATAGTCAGGTCGCGCGCGATATAAGTTCGCGTAAAGCCGGTTGAGGCAAGTGTTCGCCGTTCGTAGGCCAGCACCATGATAAGGAATGCTGCGACTGATGCGACACATTGAATGACCTCAGAGATCGCCAGCACAGGCTGTTTCATCTGTGTGATCGACATCGCCGACTGGAAGTCGATGACTGCCCAGCCTACACTCAAGAGAATGATAAAGACCACCGTGATGAGAGCAAAGATAACGATGCGGGTAATCGGATGCTGCCAGAAACCGGGAGGGTTTGGACCATACACCGGCTGCTCGTAACCGTGGGACGGCGCAGGCGGATAGACGTTTGTCTGTTCTGGATCGGGTGTCGTAGGTGGAATCACTCTGCATTATACCGCGCCTTCCTGTAGAGCTTTGCGTCTGAGCGTACTACGGCGATAAGGAAGAAGCGCAGCTGCACGATGCGCTTGGAGATACGCAGATGCGGCTTTATGCATATGTCGGCAATCAGAACCTCAAAGCGCTGCCGCATTCGACACATAGACAGTTGATCCGATGCGATGCGGATGCGATTTCTTTTCTGCAGCTCGAAACCGATATTCGCAAACCGTTTCAGGTAACCACAACATTTATTGTCGATGCCGATGGTTTGCTCTGGATTGCGGACAGACATTCTGAGCATATTGCCTGCGCTCGCGGCGGCAGCGTTCAGGCAGCGGGTGAGATGACGTTTACAGGGGCCAACCAGCGCATCCTTGAGATCGAAGTCAGCAACCTATCCACCGGTTACTGTCCGAAACCGGAATGCTGGGGAGCGGTTGAGCAAGCGCTCAAAATCTGCGAATTGCCCCATGGAGACGCGCTGACAACTGCTTACGATTTTCGGAGATGTGTAGAGTGTGGGATGAGAAACCTGGTGAAGGATAGCTGTTTTGAGTGTTCCGTATGCGGCGGCGAACTGCCGCTGCAGTGGAATTTTTGAGATTCCAAGTTAACCGGGTCATTGTGGTTGATAATCTGAATAATGTCGCCTCATAAGATAGACGTATAGGAACCTTCCGCCTGACTGCTGAGTATAGATAGCAGAACACGGTTTTGGAATGCGAGGCAATGATATGAGCCGGTTATTTAAGGTAGTCAATACGATAAACGCAGCATTTCGGAGGCAACGGAAACGGCCAAAGAGCCGTGCAAGCCGAGCGGCCGATGCATTGCTGACGATGATCTTAATGGCCTATTTGATCGTTCTCTGGTTCCCGCAGATCGTCTTCGCTCGCAGCGTATCCTACAGGAACTTTCAGGTCTACTCCGTCGCTCCACTCGACCCAAACATCATAACTGTTTTGGATAAAACCGAGCGCCGCCTGGACGCATGCGAGATCAACGAGCCACAAGCAGTTCATCGCGTCTTTGTGTGTCCCAGTCATGCGGCATTTCGATTTTTTTCGCCTTTCCAGCCTGAAGCCTTCGCTGCCAATCTGCCGTTCCGGCATAACATCTTTATCAATACGGCGGACGTCGTAGGTGATGTCGTTACAAACGGCGCAAAGCAGCACAACCGGCGCTCCCTCAACAGCGTAATCGCGCATGAATGCACTCACACTTTGCTGGCGGATCGTTTCGGCCAGATCGGCATATTGGGGCGGTCGTCGTGGAAACAGGAAGGCTACTGCGATTGGGTATCCGGGCAGACATCATTTGAACCGGTGGATGGAGAGCGCATGTTGGAGGAGGGGCGAAGTGACTCGTCTCCATCGTTCTTCTACTTCCGATCTTGTACCGCTGTCAATTATCTAAAGAATCGTGAGCACTGGAGCATTTCGCAGATTATGGACACGTCTTTGACGCTGGATGATGTTCTGGCTAAAGCGCTACATAGCGCCCGAAGCAGTGATGAGGGTGATCGGCTTGCGCCGAATGCGCTTTAATAGGCTGCAACCTATTGAAGTGCGAAGTATGCCATAGAAAATCCCGTGGAGCTAAAGCTCCCGGCTACACCATGCCAAACCCGCTGAAGCAGGTTGCAGAATAGGAAACGTTAGCGTTTCCTATTCTGTAGTGCGCTTTAGCGTACTTCGCATTGTGTAGCCGGCAATTTTAGTTGCACGGGGATTGGCGTGACCGTGGAGATTTACCTCCACGCTATTTTCCATGTAGGCGGGAACCGATTACTGCCAGAACTGATAGGTGGGCGTTTCGGTGACAATTCCCCATATGTTGAGGAGGCTGCCGAAGATAAACTGTCCCAGGATCAGGCCATAGAAGAACGGCAGAGACTGCTGATATTTGGTGACGCCGCCATAGCGCAGCAGCGTGCTCTTGACCGCCCAGGCTATGAACAGTGAGAGCCACAGGAGGTTGATTTCCCAGGAGCTTGTGACCGCATAGGCCAGGGGATGGAAGGGCCACCAGGAATAGCGAACGCGCATGATCTGCAGGAAGGTCGCAAACAAATAGCCGACGCCGATTGCGGCCGGGAGCTTGGCATTGAGCGGTTGATAGCCCTTCATCCACCCGACATACCGATCCCAACCATCAGCCCCGAAGGAAAACTGGATCTTGGCCTGAGCGCCGTAGTGGTAGTAACAGGTCAGCATGGCCCAGAATGCGCACAGCATTCCCACGACACCCGCCAGCAGGATCGCCCCAAACCATTTGCGCATCTCACCCCGCGCGCCGGTTAACTCAGCCAAACGGAACGCTTCCATTTGATGCGGCATTGGATGTCCCCGGTATGCCCGGTTGAACCAGTAGAAAAGGCTCATGACGGCAGAGTTCTGCGCGCCGATGGCATGCGGACCGAATACGCTCGTCAGGATATAATCGGGGCCGGTAAAGTGCAGGTCATGAACGGGAGTGCCCAGCTCGACCCGCATTCTTGTGATGGCCAGCGCCAAGGCCAGGTAAATCACGAAGAACGCAATGGCGAGCCACCAGGACATGCCAAGATACATCGTGAACCCAACGAGGGCGGCAAGACCGATTGCAAGGCCGAGGAATGCTCCTCGGTAACTGAGAGGCTCGTCCCGGTCGTCGAGATCCGATTTACGGCCAAGGGCGCAGGCGATGACTTGCTTCAGATAGTTGCGAGAAAGCCACAGTGTCGACGTAAAGAAGAGCATGTATGCGCCGAACGACTGTCCATTGGCGTACGGCATCTGCGAGTCAGTGTTCCAGCCAAATGTGCTCACGGCCACCAACTGCAGCTTCCAGAAGATATAGAAGAACCAGCTTGAAAAGAGGAAGTCGATCGGCATGAGCATGCCGAGACCGACGATAAATGGATAGACAGCAAGCGGCGTCCAGCCGATCGCATTCCACGGCGGCGTCTTGACGTAAGTCGCAAGGTCCATCGACTGGCCGCTGCCGGGCGTCAGGATGGCCGGAACGCTCGGGTAGTAGTAGTTCAGGGAGTTCATAAAGTCCATCCCTACCGCCAGCGCAAAACCGATCCAGAACAGTTTGTTATTTGCTGTGAAGATTTTCCCCTGGGATGGATCTCCGTTGATGACATTGGTCACCTCAAGAGGGATCTTCGCCAGCGGGAACGATAGGTGCTCGTGTTCCGCCCACTGCTTCCGGATGATAACGTTCACGCACTGCATGGTGAACAGGAGCACACCGACAAAGCACGTCCAGGCGATGATTGCGGGAAGCCAGGCAAGGATATGGCTCTTTGTATAGAAAGTATCCTGTCCCAGGTAAAAGCCCTTGACCGCATCCTCATTGGTGACCATGATGGCGGCCGGAAGGTGAGGCTGGACGAGGTTATGGTACTGGTTGCTTGCAGTGGCCATGTGATACGGCCAAGTCAGCGATGGTATCAGCACCTGACCGAAGTCATGCGCCGCCATACAGCTTCCGATGCACAGCATGGAATAGACCAGCAGCAGCTCGCCGCGCTGAAAACGGAAGCGCCGCAGAGGAGTCTTGCCAACCAGGGCATTGATTCCACCAAGGACGACGAGGATGAATATTGTGTTAAAGAACAACGATACCGTTGTAGGGTGGGCCGAATACCGCACGCGCTCCATCTGAACGATCCAGTAGGCGTTCACAGGAAGAAGCAGCAGTCCGAGCAATATAGCGCGGAACGTGGCGGAACGCGGCGGGGCGGGTGACTCGCCCGACGTGTCATTGTCGGAGCGGCCTGGAACAGACTGCATCAAGCTCATGCCTTCCATTATAGTGCTTATCGAGCGATGCGTCCAGATGGAAAATGCCGGTTCGGCAACTTCGACAAAAAATAATTAATATTTTTTTGCGATTCTAACGTCTTCAGCGACGCACAAGCTCATTTTCATCGAATTATAGCAGGAATTCGATGAAAATATGTTAAGTAACCGTTTTCATTAGATACCCCTTAATGGGCTGTTACGCATAAGCCGAACCGTTTTCGCACCCATAGAACCTTTCACTCTACCTCCTTTACTTCAAGAAGCTGAGGTCCAAGCGTGGACAGAGCCCCTGGATTGTAGTAGGGGTACGCTCGGCTGACCGGAGTGAGCGCCTTCATAACTGACCTGGGATGCATACGGTATTTCAAGGAAAGAGCGCCGTCGGTCTTCAGGCTTTCCATGTAAATGATGAGATGACCGTCGTTAACCGTATATTTGCCGATTTCACCGGTCTTTACAGCGGCATCGAGCGTATCTCGTTCGATATCGAATCCCGGAGGCGTACCGATATCGAAGAGCGGCATCGGAATGGAAGCGCCCGTGATGTTGCGCGCTGTGACGGCTGCGGTCACGGTATCCGAAGGCGCAATGACTGTCTTATCGTAGACGACCTTCAAGGACATCGATTCCGGGGTGAGGGTTTTCGCGGCCGCGACATTGGTCCACGGCAAATAATACTGTCCGACGATCTGATAGTTAGCGGAGGCGCTACCCTGATACTGGAGGGTTATCGTGTTGTGGCCGATGTGAGCGCTCGGAGTAACGTCAATCTCATGAAGGGTATCGTCGTTTGATGCGTTGATCTCTACGGTTTTGAATGGTTTGCCGTTTACGGCGATGCTGATAGAGCCTGTGCTTATTGTGTTTTTTGATGTTCCGGCGGCAAGCAGAGCCTTGAGTGACCAGACAGTGCTCTGAGTTGATGACCATCCGCCATTGCTGCTCCGTGTCTGATTAAGATAGGTCAAGGCCTTCGTGGCGACGTTTGAAGCGAGGTGATACCTGACGAGCGAATATGCTGCCAACCCTGTCGTTTCCGCATCCGCTCCGACGCTTTGCGCGCCTGTGAATGTTTCGCCTGCATCATTCCAGTATGCAGTCCTGGCAGTAGTCTTGGCTAAAGCTGTCAGCTTCTGGGCTACGGAATCGGCAATATTGCCGCCGTTGATATTGTGCGCGGTAAGAAAAGCCAGGATCAACGCAAGGCTGTAGGAATCGGAAGCTTCGTCTGCGTGCTGTCTTATGTAAGCTTCGGCTTTCACCAACGCGGGACCTTCATAACCACTTTCGGCAAGCGCCCATGCAATGTATGCCGTAGTTCGCAGTCTGTCGGACTGCCGGTTAATGATCCCTTCAGCTATGCCCTGATTTGTTTCAAGCCAACTGCCGTCGGCGTTTTGCTTTCCGGCAAGCCAGGATTGTGTGCGGCTGATGAGAGCCGGATCCACATCGTGAACCTTCGCCATATCGCTGAATTCCAGCAGACCGTATGCGGTGAGCACCTGATGGGCAGGCTCATTGCCGAACCAGGAGAAGCCGCCGCTCTTGCACTCAAAAGTTGCCAGGGTCTGATATCCCGTGTTGATGTACGATTCCGCTCTCTTGCGGATATCTGGAGAAGCTTTGTGCGTATTGCCGAGATAGTTCAAGATAAGCACGTCAGGATATGTGGAGGAACTCGTCTGCTCAAAACATCCTCCTGGCATGGAAAGGAGTCCATCCAACCCGTCCATAAGCTGACTCAAGACTCCGGGGAAGATTTTGACCCAGAGGCGGTTTGTCTTGTCGATAGCGCCGTCCGGAATGTCGATTGTCCGTTCGGTCTTACCCTCCAATGTGTCACCTATCGTTAGTCGCTGCTCAAGCCCGTTGGGCAGTACCGTAATGGATTTCTTTACGGCATCCGACAGCTTTGTGCCGATTGCCGTGACCTTAAATGTGTGGCTCCCAAATTGCTTCGCCACGATGGGGAATTTGACGAGGCTTATGTCGCCGGCTGCGATATGAATGCGCTGTGTCAGAGGCTCGGTCGATGCAAACCATGGATCGGCCGCAAGCGTAACCGCGACGTCCTGATCCTGGTCCATGTAGTTATGGACAGTCACCGGCACGGTAAAAGCATCGTCCTTTGTCAGTGATAACGGGAGATCGACATCAATGAAGAAATCCTGAAACGCCTTGATCGATGAGGTTGCGCTGCCCAGCAGTCCATTTCTATCGTTAGCCATAGCTGAGAGGCGCCAAGTGGTGATGGAGTCGGCAATCGGCACGCGAAAATCTGCGGAGCCGCTGCTGTCTGTAATAATCTGCGGCTCCCAGAACAGAGTTTCCGGAAAGAACTCGCGTATTCGCGGTTGTGGCTGAGCGCTGACAATAGGAGCATCATCGCTTCTTGTCATGACTGGAGTTTGCTGCGTCTTATCGATCGGCGCTGCGGCCGGCGTGACATCGGCCGAGGGCGGCGCAGTGGTACTCATACTTGTTGAAGTATCTGCCTCGCCCCCGCCACCGCCGATACCGCCGCCGCCAAATCCACCTGCCCCGCCGATACCGCCTCCAAAGCCACCGCCGCCAAATCCTGCGCGGCCTCCCGGGTTAGGGGGGTAATAGGGAGGAGCACCGACAGTGAGATCGTCCGATGTATTCCAGGTTCCGTCAGGTCCCGCGCTGGAATAGTCGAAACGCTGCATTGACGGATGGTCCGATGCGCCGGCCAGCTTATAGGGAGTGCCCCAAGGATCGATAAGATCCTCACGCCAGATCAGATGGTCCTTCCTGAGCTTCGACATAAGATCTGGATCACTGATGTTAGCGTTACTGCTGCGCGCATATTCTCGCAGTGCGGCGGCAATCGTCATATAACGGCGCTTCATGTCATCCAGATATATGCTCTTCGATTTGATCCATCGCACATTGAACGTATTTACGTGGTAGTCGAATTCCGGCTTTTGACTGGCTGCGCTTAATAACATTGCGCCGGCGCGCTGCCTGCTGGCAGCCGATATGTCCGTTTTGTCGTAGATGCCGACGGGAGAAAGGTTGTTGATTTGAAATTGCGGCGTTAGCAATTCCTCGGCAAGAGTGAAAAACGCCGGCTCATATCCCGGATGCGGCTGCGTGAGAGAAAAGATGCTTTCGTCCACAATGCTGATTCCAATCGCTGCAATGCTGGAGTTATTTGTGGCATCCTTCACCGAGACATGGACAAGGGCATCTTCACCGGGTTTGTAGCTCCCGCGATTTGCTGTGAGCGCAATTTTCAGATCGCGGGCCGGAGACACGATGATTGTGCGTGTATCCTCGACGACCCTGCCATCTGCGGCAACGATGTAAGCATGCGCCTGAAGCGTGCCCGACATATCGTTCGAGAGTGGGATTGAGATCGCTGCCGTCCCGAACTGCGGCGCGACCGAGCGGGTAAACAATGTCTGCCGGTCCCGAACCACATCGAAGTAAACTGTATCGTTTTCACTCTCCGTGACAGCCGTCAGCCTTATCGTATCGCCGACTTTAGCAAATGTACTGTCTGTCTGCAGCACCAATCCGTACCCCTCACGGGCGAGGTGTAGATCTGTTCGCTTCCTTTCGATAACTCCACGTTCGTCCGTGTAGCTAGCCTCGATGTGATATCCAATGGCGTCCGGCTCAAACTCGAATGCCGCAATCCCGAATGCGTCCGTATTGACCTTGGTCGTCGCTATCACAATATCGTCATAGTCTTTCAAGACATCGACGGCAATTTTCGCATTGCTGACGGGAGAGCCGTCCGGTTTTGTGGCGGCTATGAAAATCCGATTTGGCACTCCGGTGACAATGCGATGGTGTTCGGGGATCATGGTAAGCAGTACGGGCTGGGCAACTACAGGCACTGTGGAATCTTGTTGTTCAATGTGTGAGACAAGATCCGTCACCTTCACGTTGACCGATAGCACGGACTTTCCGTCCACAAAACGGTCTCCGCCAAACTGCTCGGGAACCTTATACTCAAATTTCCACTTGCCGTCTTCTCCTGTAGAGCCTGTTAGTGTTGCCGTGGTGCTGGCAGCGTCCGGAGCATCGATGTTGATCTCTGCCTGCGCTTTCGTGACGGGCTTGCCGTAGAAATAGTGGGCCTCAACCGTGCCGTGGATCGTATCTCCCGGAAGGTAATACGGCTGGTCTGTTTCGATGGAAACTTTATACTTTGGCAGGATGTAGTGTTCAACACGCACGGATTTGTCGGTCTGTCCGGACGGCATTAGGGCGGTGACTGTAAAAGGCCCTTCATTTACTTCGTCCGCAAGCACAAAATCCGCCGACGCCACTCCGAATTTCGAAAGCAAGGGGCGCGATTTAAAGACTTTGTTGTCACGTCCATCCTTGATCTCGATGGTAATGGACTCTCCGTTTACAGGAAGCTGCGTGGCCTGATCAATAGCCAGCGCTCTAATATGGATGGTCTGTCCTGGCTGGTACGCTGGTTTGTCGGTAGTGAGGAGAATCTTCCGGTAATCGACAAGCTCAAGATTCTGCTCGACGTGATCTTTTCCGTAGGGCGAAACAACATCCACCATGAGACGATAACTGCCCGCCTTGACGGCCGGAACTCGGAATCCTGTATCGATTGTGCCGAAAGAGTTGGTCATCCTGCTGAGCAGCGACATCGGTTTGCCGAATGAACCGTCATCTCTGAACTCAGCCACCGTTATGTGCACGGCTGCCTGGATGGGCTTGCCGGTCATATGGTTCTTAACGATCACTCGGAGGCCGGCCTGAGAATGGGTTACCCAGGCTGCCGCGCCCATGACCTGAGTTTCCAGCGGACTCACACCGGCAGTGAGTTTGCCTTGCGCGGCTGCCGGAAAGCAATGACTGCAAATAAGTGCGGTAAATACTAAAGATGATTTGATTGCGATGTGTGACACGGTTTTCTCACTATAGAATGGCGGACGGACAAGATAATAGGTGGAGACGCCCTACAACGTCTCCATGGCCTCAAGCTGCTGCGGTCCCAAAATAGCCGCTGCAGTCGGGTGGAAGTATGGATATGCAGCGCTTGCCGGCGTAAGCACCTTCATCGCCGACCTTGGATGGATATGATAGAGCACGGACTGCGAAGCATTCGGCTCAAGGTGGTCTATATAGACAATGAGATGCTGGGAAGCGATGGAATACTTGCTGATCCTGCCTGCTGCCACGGCTGCGTCTAATTCGGTCGAATCAACATCGAATCCGGGAGGGATACCGATATCGAGCAGGGGCTGAGCGGCTGTCCTATCTGTTATATTGCGAACGGTTATGCGCGCGCCGACATTGTCGTTAACGCTGAAAACGGTCTTGTCGTACGAGACCGTCAGGGCCAAGTCCGGCGGTAAATCGGTCTCCAGCCTGGTTGATCTCTCCCAGGGCATAATGTACTCGCCGGTCACCTGATATGAGAGCAGGGCTGTGCCGCGATGCGTGAGACGAATGGTATTTGTGCCATTCTCCATGTTCCGAGTTGCATCGATCAGCTGGACGACACCACGATTAAGATCGTTCAACTTGACAATCTTCGCCGGCCCGCCATTGATGGAAATATCCACCTCGTCCTCGCTGCCCACGGGATCTTTGACCGGCGCCAAAAGCAGCGCCTTCAAAGTCCAGATCGCATCCTCCGACCAGAATCGAAAACCTCGGCAATCTTTATGGTTGTCTCGAAGAAATCTGACGGCTTTCTCGGTAACTGCCGGAGCCTGACGGTATTTAAGCAGGGCGTAAGTGGCCAGTGCAGTCACTTCGTCGTAGTAACCACTTGCCAGACCAGTCGTCGAGGGCAGCGAGGAACTGCTCCAGTACGCTGTCGAATCCGTAGTTCTGGCGAGTGCGATCAGCTTGTTCGCGACGATTTCGGCACTCTCATCCGTGTGCTCTCCGGTAGAGGTAAGAGCGCAGAGCATATATGCAAGAGTGTAGCTATCTTTCGCAAAACGCTCATTTTCAGAGAGGTACCTTATACCGCGATCCACTTCCTGGCCGATATAGCCGCTTTCGGCCAGTGACCATGTTATCGCAGCTGTTACACGGAGATTGTCGATCCGGCTCGGGGTTCCATAATCCTGGTCGTCAACCCAACTGCCGTTTGCCTTCTGCCGGCCGGCGAGCCACTTCTGGGTGCGTTCGATGAGCGCGTGATCGGTTCGGTGCACGCCGGTCATATCATTCAGCAAGAGCAGTGCGAATGATGTGAGCGGCAGGTTGCCGTCTCCTTTGCCAAGCCATGAAAAGCCGCCCTCCTTCGCCTCGAATGTCACCAGCTTCTGGTAGCCCAGGGCAATGTGGAGTTCCGCCTTTGCCTGTACTGCAGGTGATCCTTTCTGGATGCTCTTCAAATACCGCAGCGCCAATGCATTCACGTACGTCTCAGTGGACGATCCGTTGAAGCACTCATCCGGGACGTCTATGAAATTATCCACGCCGTCCAGGATCTCGCCGATCGCTTCAGGATATACCTTGATCTTGAGGCTGCTTGCTCCTAGAATCGCCTCATCCGGAAATGCCACCGTCGCGTTCGCAACCTGCTGTATTGGACCTGATGCAGTCGATTGCTGACGCCGGCCGTAGGGGAGTATTTCGACCGACCTTTTCACGGCATCTGACATTTTTGTTCCGAGCGCCGTGAAAAGGAGTTCTCCACTTCCAAAGTGGCGGGCAGTGATACGGAACTTTACGACACCGGCATCGTTTGCGCCGATGTGAATGCGCTGGGAGAGGGGACCGGAGGCATCAAACCATGCGGCAGGAGCCAGGCTTACGGTCACATCCTGCTCCGCAGGCAGATAGTTATAAACTGCAACAGGCACCGTGACGGAATCGCCCTGAGTGAGCGATGGGGGAACGTCGACATCAAGGAAGAAATCCTGGAAAACCTTAAGAGGTATATCCGCGCTGCCCAGGAGTCCGCGGCTGTCGCCGGCGATGGCGGAAACGCGCCAGGATGTGATCGAATCGGCGAGTGAAATCGGAATGTCGGTATGTCCTGTATCGTCTGTGATGACCTGTGGCTCCCAGAACAGCGTTTCAGGGAAGAATGACCGAATGCGAGGCGTAGCCAACGCATTCATTCCGACTGCAGTTGCGGCCGGCGGTGGCGCGGGCTGCTCCGCTTCGACGACGCCTCCGCCAAATCCGCCACCTCCGAAACCACCTCCGCCAAATCCGCCAGTTGCGCCTAAGCCGTACGATGCCTGCCCCTGGACAGTGAGGTCGTCCCACGTATTCAGTATGCGATCCGGTCCGGCGCTCGTATATCGGAATCCGTCGAGTGATGACCTGTATGCCTGCGGCCGGATGCGATATGGGGTACCCCACGGATCGATATAGTCCTCCTGGGAGATCAGTCCTTCTTCGTAAAGGTATTTTGTCAAATCCGGATCTACAATGCTGAAATCATGTTCATCGTTATATTTCCGCATGGCTTCATCTACTCTGATATAGCGGATCTTCATATCGTCCAGAATGCCGGCCTTTATGGCATCGAAGCGGATCTGATAGGAATTGATAATGTATGTTGATTGGTCCAGCGGCGCAGCGGAGGTTAACAGCATTGCTCCCGCGCGCTGTTTTCCCACCTCGGATATCTGCGCTTCGTCGTAGAGCTTGATAGGAGTGAGGCCGTTGATCTCGTATCCAGGCTGCATCAGTTCCTTTGCCAGTGTGAAGAACATACGCTCAAGGCCAGGATGTGTGTCCGTGAGCGCGTAGACGCTTTCATCCACAGCGGTGACGCCGACTGCGGACGGCGCAGCTTTATTGTTGCGATCGGTGACGGCGATCCTGACATGTGCAGATGATCCCGGTCTGTACTCATTTGCATCGGAAGACAGGGATACTTTCAGGTCGCCAAGCGGAGAGACAATAATGGTGCGAGTGTCCTGTATGATATCGCCCTTCTGCGTAATGGCATAGGCATGCGCCCGCAGAGTTCCGGACATGTCCTGTGATAGAGGTATCGAGATGGCGGCAGTGCCGAAATTCGCGCTCACAGTTCTCGTTAATTGAGTTTGGCCGTCTCTGACGATATCGAAATACACGGTTGCCGCGTCGCTCGTGGTTACAGCCGTCAATCGAACGGTTTCCCCGATCTTCGCGAATGTTCGGTCTGTCTGAAGAACAATTCCGGGAGCGTCATTCAGGACGTAAAGGCTGGTCTCCTCAGTTGAACGCCTGCCTTTATCGTCGGTATATGATGCAGCAATGCCGCAATTGTTCGTTACATGCTCAGGCGACTCAAACTCCAGTGATGCAATTCCCAGATCGTCCGTTTTGACTTCCGTGGTCGACTTCTTAAGTTTCTTCAATGTCTTGTCTTCAGGATCGGGCTCCGTGATCGTTACGGCAACCGTGCTGCGTTTTATAGGCAGACCGTCAGGCGTAGAGAGGGCAATGAAGATTCTGTTGGGGATCCCGGGGATGGTGTAGGAATGTTCCGGAATCAATGTGAGGAACGCGGCTTGAGGCACGGCGGGCACAGCGAAATGCGTGGTCTGCGAATGCCTCGCGGCATCTGTGACCGTTGCGTCAACGGATATGACGGCCTGACCTGCCATGAAGCTATCGCCGGTGAACGTCTCAGGCACCTTGTAGTCAAATTGATATTTGCCGTCGTTATCCGTTGTCCCATGAAGGTCGACGTGGTTAACCGGCCCGGCATCGCTGCCGGAGGCTATTATTGAAATAGCGGCGCTCGCAACGGGCTTGCCGTAAAAGTAATGAGCCTCAACGACCCCATGCACAACATCGTTACGCAAGTAGTAAGGTCGATCGGTGGTGATCTTCACGCTGTATTTCGGCAGCGTATAGTGCTCCACCCGAACTGACTTATCCGATTTGGCATAGACTGTCGACGCGCTGACGGTAAATGCGCCTTCATTGACCTGATCCGCAAGGGCGAAATCCAGGGATGCTATGCCGTATTTCGATAATGTCGTTTGGCCCACATATACTTTGTTTTGACGGCCGTCGGTAACATCGAATGTGATCGGCTCAGTATGGGCAGGATGCTGTGTGGCCGAATCGATTACCAGCGCTCTCATGTGAATGGTCTGACCAGGCTGATAAACTGGCTTATCCGTCGTCAGGAGAATCTTGCGTGCATCCTCGATACTGATGGAGCGCTCGATATGATCCTGCCCCTCCTGCGTATCGACATCGACCAGCAGGCGATAGGAACCGGCCGGCACGGTGGGAGTTTGGAAGCGCGCGTCGAAGATTCCGGAAGCATTTGTTCGTTTGGTGAAAAGCAGAGATGTCTTGCCGGAAATTTTGTCGCCGGCGGCCGGGGCAATGGAAACGCGAACGGTGGCTTGAAGAGACCTTTTCGTAACGTGGTTGTTTACTGCGATGCGGAGGGCCGCAGCCGAATGGATGGCCCAGGTTCCTGATCCCATGATTTGGGTCTCGACCGGATTCAGTTTGGCGGCCTGAGAGACCTGTGCCACTGCGGGCGCATACGCGCCCGCAGCGATAATAAACACGGCAGCTATTCCCCAGATTGATGCCTTCTTTAACTTCATGGTCATTTTCGGTACTGTCCGCATTCTACAGCGCTTTCGTTACTTCGATTTGCTGCGGTTTTGCGACAACGACCTGTCCGGGGTTGTAATACGGATAGGCCTTGCTGAATGGCGTAAGCGCCTTGACGGGGAAGCGAGCCTTTACGCCATATTTAAGGCTTACCGTGGCATTGGGATCGAGCTTCTCCATATAAATGATGATCTGGCGAGCAGCGATCGTATACTTGCTGATCTGCCCATCCTTTACGGCTTGATCCAGACCATCGGATATCACATCGAAGCCGGGCGGCACGCCGACATCGATCAACGGCATCTCAGCCGTTGCATTCGTGTTGTTTTTTATCGTGATGGTTGCCGTGGCGGTGTCGTTCAAAGCAAGCGTTGTTTTATCGTAATCGACACTTAAAGCCAGAATATCTGTCGGCCGGTCAGGCTGAACGGTACGTGTCCACGGCGCGTAGAAGCGGCCCACGACCTGATAGAGCAGGGAACCCGTCCCGCGATACGAAAGGTGGACGGCGTTATCGCCTGCCTTGAGCTGTTTTGTGGCATCGATCTGCTGCATGACATCGCTGTTGTCGGGCGTCATAGTGATGCTTGCGACTGCCTCGCCGTTCACGGTGACATCCACTGTGCCGTGGCTGTCGCCTGTACCGTGTGATCCGGCGAATAGGAGCGCCTTGAGCGCCCAAACAGTGCCTTGCGTTGTGGACCACGTGCCGTAACTATCCTTGCTCTGAACAAGGTAGGTGAGAACCTTATTGACGAAGCTGCCTTCTCGTCCCCATTTCAGCAACGCATACGCCGCAAGGGCTGTCGTTTCCAGGTCTGCCCCTGCCTGCTCTGCGCCTGTGAACGTTTTCGTGTCACTGACCCAGTAGGCTGTTTTGTCGGTGGTTTTCGCTGAGGCGATCAGCTTTTGGGCGACGCTTGCCGCCGTTGCGCTGTCGTTCATGCCGGGCGCAGAGAGGAGGTTCAGGATTACAGCCTGTGTATAGGGATCGGTGGCCTCAGAGAGGTGAGATCGAACGTAGGCTGCGCCCGAGGCTACTTGTGGACCGCCGTAGCCGCTTTCAGCGAGCGCCCATGCGACATAGGCTGTGGTGCGCAGCTTGTCGGACTGCCGGTTGATGATCCCCTCTGCGATGCCCTGATTTGTTTCAAGCCAACTTCCGTCGGCGTTTTGCTTTCCGGCAAGCCAGGATTGTGTGCGGCTGATGAGAGCCGGATCCACATCGTGAACCTTCGCCATATCGCTGAATTCCAGCAGACCGTATGCGGTGAGCACCTGATGGGCCGGTTCATTGCCGAACCAGGAGAAGCCGCCGCTTTTGCACTCGAAGGTCACCAGTCGCTGATATCCGGCATTGATGTATTGCTCGGCCTTTAGCTGGATTTCCGGGTTCGTTTTCTTATTTTGTTTGAGATACGTGAGCACAAGAACGTTGGGGTAGGTCGTTGAGCTGGTCTGTTCGAAACAGCCGCCAGGCATGCGAAGGAGGCCGTCCAGGCCCTCTACGACCTGGCTGAACGTGCCCGGGTAGAGCTTGATCCAGAGATTGCTGGCGTTTGGAAGAGCCTCTTCGGGAATGGTAATGACGCGATCAACGACGCCTTCGAGGCGGTCGCTGATCGTAATTCGCTCTTCCTTGCCGTTCGGCAGTACCTGAACCGACCTCTTAAGCGCATCCGAAAGCTTGGATCCGCGCGCTGTGACCAGGAAGGAGTGGGATCCTATCTCGCGGGCAGAGATTGGGAAGTATACGACCGAAACCTGGTTGGCATTCAGGTGAATATTCTGCGTTGCCGGGCCGCCAAGTTCGAACCATGGATCTGAAGCGAGAGTGACGGTAACGTCCTGCGGTTCCGGCAGGTAGTTGTAGAGAGAAACCGGCACATCGACATGGTCGCCCTGCGTCAGCGTAACCGGCAGGTCGATGTCGGCAAAGAAGTCCTGAAACACTTTGACGGGAGCTGTCGCGCTGCCAAGAAGGCCTTCCATGTTGTTGGCCATAGCCGACACGCGCCAGGTTGTGATTGAATCTGCAAGGGGCAGACGGACTTCGGCCATTCCGTTGTCATCGGAAATGACCGATGGGTTCCAGTAGAGCGTCTCTGGGAAATACTGGCGAATACGAGGCTCGGCCGAACCTGTGATCTCCTTTGTCACTTGAAAAGCTTCGGGCGTCGCTTTCACGAGTAAAGAGTTGTCGGCCTGCAAAGCGATAATTTCATCGACGCCATCCGGAAGGTTCTGAGCTCCTGCCATCGGAGCCGGAGGTGGAATACCACCTCCAAATCCACCGCCTCCCATACCCCGGCGCGCTATGCCGCCGATGGCTACAATGCCATCTTTGTCAAAAGCGCCTGCAAAACCGCCCCATGGACTAACTGTAAGGTCGTCATAAGTTTTCCACTTGCCGTCGGGACCGGAACTGCTGAGCAGGAAACCTGAGCTGTAGGACTGGTCTCCCGTTACAGGTGTCTTATAGGGATGCTGCCATGGATCCTGCAGGTCGGATGCCTTCAGATATCCCGCCGAATACAGCTTCCAGAGTGAATCTTCACCCTTGAGCTTTGTATCCTTTTCCCGCTCATACTTTGCCACTGCTTCGGCGATGCGTTGGCGTGTCTTTGTCATCTCGGCGAGTGCGGCTTCCTTAACCTTTGCCCACCGAGTTTGAAAGGAATTGGTCCGTACGCCAAATGGATCTGCGGCGTCGACGGCCGCCAGGAGCATTGCGCCTGCTCTCTGCCGGCTGGCATCAGGAATTCTTCTGTCGTCTTCCTGGTACATTCCCACCGGCGTGAGGCCATGGACCTCGTAACGTGGCTGCATCAATTCCTTTTCAAGAGTGAAATAGATCTTTTCAAGTCCAGGCTGCAGTTCACTAAGCGCAAATACACTCTCATCCACAATTGCAACACCAAGCGCCGCAGCGACAGGCTGTCGATTCTGGCCCGTCACGGCGAATCGCAAAATGGCGTCGTCACCGGGTTTGTACTGTCCATGATCAGCCGTGATCTTCACATTCAGATCGTCGGCAGGGGCAACGATAATGGTGCGAGTGTCCCGGATGATATCCTCGGTGGGCAGGATCGTGTAGGCATGAACCTGCAAGGTGCCTACCATGTCGTCCGAGATCGGCAGGGATATAGAGCCCGTGCCGTTGCGGCTGTCCTGCGCCTGCGTGAGGATCGTTTGGCCGTCGCGAACAATGTCGAAATAGATCGTTGCGTGATCGCGGGTCGACAGCGCGGTCAGCTTTACGCGCTCTCCTACTTTGGCAAACGTTTCATCGGTGCGCAGCAAAATTCCATCCTCGCCCGGCATTGGAGCAAGTATTTGGCTGGCGGCGATCTCGTGTCCATTCCCGATGGAGTAACGCGCTTGAACAGTGTATTGCTTTTGCTGCGGTGTAAAACGATAACTTGCCAGGCCAAGGGAGTCAGTCTTTACCTGTTTGGGCGATGTTGCCTTGCCTCCGTCCGCCGGAGTTGCGCTCAGCAGGATGGTCGCATTGCGAAGCGGAGTGCCATCTGCACGCGCGGCGGCGACATAAACCTGATTTTCTACACCGGCAACGATCGACGAATGTTCAGGAACGAGAGACAGCAGCACAGGTTCCGGGACAACGGGCACTTGCCGGTTGCCATGCTCCGTGTGGTTTGCCGTATCTTTGACGTCCGCCGCGAACTCTACGACAGCCTTGCCCTGCTCGAACGGCTGGCCCACGAGATGATCGGGCATTTTGTAGTCAAACTCAAAGTGCCCTTCGGCATTGGTGATCCCATCGAGAGTGCCGATCTGGCTGGTGCCGATATCGATGGTGTTCACGGTCAGGGTGATATGAGCTCCGGCAACCGGCTTGCCGAAGAAATACTTGGCATCCAGGGTTCCATGAGCCGTTTCACCCGGCAGATAGAAATCCTTTGCTGTGGAGACGGCAACTCGAAACTTCGGTAGAACGTAGCGCTCCACGCGCACAGTCTTCTCGGCTTCGCCGCTCGGAAGCACGGCGCGAAGGTGGAATGTGCCCATGTTCACTTCGTCGGCAAGCACGAAGTCCGTGCCGGCAACGCCGAACCTTGAGAGCACTGCGCGAGATTTGAAAACCTTGTTTCCGCGCGCATCCTCAACCTCGAAAGTCACTTTTGAGCCGGAGAGGGGAGTACGGGTGGCCATATCAAGAGCCAGAGCCCTCAGGTGAATCGTCTGGCCGGGCTGGTAGACGGGTTTATCGCAGGTTAGCAGCACTTGCTGCGAATCGCGGATCTGTATGTCCTGTTCGACCGTATCGGTTCCGATGGAGGAATCCACTAGTATCGTCAATCGGCAAGGTCCATCAGGAAGCTTTGGCGTGAGAAATCGCGCATTGAGGGTGCCAAGTTTGTCTGTTTGCTGCCGAAAGAGTGAAGTTGACTTTCCATCCGGCTTTCCGTTTTTCAGGCTGACAATGGAAACGTTGATTGAGCCTCTGACCGGCCGCTGAGTCATGTGATCGGTAACGATAACTCGGAGCGCGCTACGGGCGCCAGGCTGCCAGACAGATGGTCCGAGGACGCGCGTCTCAATCGGACTGATGGCGATTGCGTTTGCCGGCGCCGCATGAGAGGGATGCGCCACACACAGTGGACTGATCGCCATAAAGGCCGCTAAAGCGGTTTGGTTTCTTAGGGTATTGCGTCTGGGCATTGTTTAGCCTCCAACGTAAAAAGCGTCAACCTGCACGAGCGCAGGCGATGATATAGTTCCTTTGACTGCGAAAAGGTTCATTAGCTTCATTGTGGAGCGAATACCGGATCAAGATAATCGTAAGTTTTCTACATCCCTATCTGCCTCTCGTTGTCCCATTTGCTGATTGCGCGCGAGCCTTTTTGCTGTTTGCGATAGGCGGCAGGCGACGTGCCGATCTGTTCGCGGAAAACGCGTGAAAAGTGTGCGCGGTCGTGAAACCCGGTTTGTTCTGCGATCTGGTCAAGTTTCTGATCGGTGAACATAAGGCGCTGCGCCGCATCGGTCACGCGCCGCTCCATGACGTAACGGGAAGGAGTTTGCCCGATTGCGGCGCGAAAACGGCGTATGAATGCGAACTCTCCCATGCCGCACATGGCGGCAAGGTCGGCGTTCAGGAGGTGGTCCGGCATGTGCTCTTCGATGTAGCGTAGCGCGGGAGATAGCGCTTCGAGGCCTTGAGTGAACTGCCAGCATGCGACCATCCGCTCGGGGGGCACGCTGTCGAGATACTGGGCGACACTTTCGTAGATGATGGCCTTGATGCGGCAGAGCAGAGACGGCTTGACGCTCAGCTTACTTGGCGAGACAAACAAGTGCGCGGGCAAGTCGCCCGTTGCGCTTTCAATCATGGCAAGCAGCACGGGCGAGGGCGAAAGGCATACCAACTCGTGGAACAACTGGCGAAGCGCCAGGCCGGGCAGGCCGTAAATGTCGAAATGGACATAAAACTGTGTAAGGCTGCGCCTGGCATCGGTGCCGAAAGTCATACCTGCAGGCAGCAGATAGACGTGATCCTTGCGCAATGGATGAACCACACCGTTCAGAGTTATCGATGCCCCCTCGGAATCGTTGTGATAGAGGCGCCAATGGCTTGGCCTGTAAAAGTCCATTCGCCAGGATTCGTCCAGAACTACCCGTTCCGAAAGGAAAACCCGGACGTTGATATGATCCAGCAGCGAGTCATTATGCAAGTATTCCATGGACGATCACCAGATGTATGCGATGAGTTACTGCAGGAATATACACGTTTTTGACCGATAATTGCATATCCGCGGCGGAACGCAAGTGATATACTTGTCTCGCAGCGGATAGCATCATCCCTGCCGGATGAATCGACTGCGCCGCCGCAGTCAGGAACACTATTTTATGGCTGAAAATCAGAATGTGCTTGAAGAACTCCTGGGGCTATCACACGATCTTGGCGCCACTGACCGAGGGTGGGCGATACTGGGCGAAGGCAATACGTCGGCGCGTATCGATCAGGATACATTCCTCGTAAAAGCAAGTGGCTCACAACTCTCGCAGCTTCGCGAAGATCAACTTGTGGCCGTTCACTTTGCGCCCCTTGCCGCCGCGCTGGCTTCCGGCGAGACTCTGGACGATGCCGCGACTCGCAAGCTCCTGACCGATTCTTGCGTCCGAGAGGGCGTAAAGACTCCCAGCGTCGAGACGCTGTTCCATGCCGATCTTCTTTCACTGCCGGGTGTGTCGTTTATCGGTCACACACATGTCACAAGCATTAACTCATTGTTGTGCTCAGACAATGGCTGGGCGCTTATGCAGCAGGGTGGACGGCTCTTCCCTGATGAAATCGTAGTCTGCGGCATCGCGCCGTGCTGCGTTCCGTACACCGATCCCGGTTTAGCGCTGGCTCGCGCAATCCATGATGCCGTTCGGAAATTCTCCGACGACTACGGCACACCTCCAAAGACAATCTACCTGCAAAACCACGGCTTCATCGCGCTCGGCGCAACGGCGCGGGAAGTTCACAGCATCACGATGATGGCCGACAAAGCCGCCCAGGTGCTTCTTGGCGCAATTGCCGCAGGAAGCCCGCGCTTCCTCAGCGATGCCGCCGTTTCACGCATCGCAACTCGTCCGGATGAACATGTCCGCCAGCGCGAACTCGGCCTCAAGGCCGGTTAATCAAATCTGTTTTTCCACCTACAACAAACAATTCGGCAAGATAAAGGAGACTCCCAACTATGGAGCCTATCATTTTGATCGCAAGCGGCGACCTTCGCACCTCGGCAAATCGCAAGTGTGAGGCTGCGCAGGCCGCTATGGAGCAGCAGATCGTCGCCGCCATTGAGGGCGAGGGCCGCACTGTTAAGCGCGGACATGACTACGATCCTGTTAAGGAGCATGGTTTCATCGACAGCCAGAAGTACGGTATGGAGGTTTTTCGCAATATTCCTCCGACCGCGCCGATCATTGTCGCTGAAGCGGTGTGGCAATATTCGCACCATGTTCTGCACGGGTTGATCAGCCATCAGGGGCCGATCCTCACGCTGGCTAACTGGAGCGGAACGTGGCCGGGCCTCGTGGGAATGCTGAACCTTAACGGATCGCTTACGAAAGCGGGAGTCAAGTACAGCACGTTGTGGAGTGAGGATTTCACCGACGATTTCTTCCTGAACAACCTCCGTGAGTGGCTCAGCGACGCCAGCGTCACGCAGGACCTTTCCCATGTCAAGCCGTTCTACTGCAAGGATGCTCCTGCCGGAGCAGTGTCGACCGGGCAGGCGTATGCGCAGGCTCTGAAGCGCGATAAGGCCATCATCGGCATCTTCGACGAAGGCTGCATGGGCATGTACAATGCCATCATTCCGGACGAGCTGCTTCACAAGACAGGCGTATTCAAGGAGCGGCTGAGCCAGTCTGCCCTTTACTACAAGATGCAGACCGTATCCGACAGCGATGCTCGCGAGGTTTACGATTGGCTGGTGGCGGCTGGCGTCAAGTTCAATCTCGGTACTGACGAAGTGAATGACCTGACCGAGGCTCAGGTTCTTGGCCAGTGCAAAATGTACATCGCTGCTGTGCGCATCGCCGATGAATTCGGCTGCAGCGCGATCGGTATTCAGTACCAGCAGGGTCTGAAGGACCTCGCGCCGGCGTCGGACCTGGTTGAAGGGCTGCTGAACAACGTGCAGAGGCCGCCGGTCAAGCACGAAGAGACTGGCGCAGAATTGTTTGCGGGCGAAGCCATTCCACACTTCAATGAAGTTGACGAATGCGCGGGCCTCGACGGCCTTGTGACCTACCAGCTCTGGAAGCAGCTTGGCTATGCGCCCGAGAATACGCTTCATGACCTTCGCTGGGGACGCCAGTATACAGGCGAGGGCATTGACGATTTCGTGTGGGTCTTCGAGATCTCTGGCGCGGTTCCCCCTGAGCATCTGATCGGCGGATATGCGGGCGTCACAAGTGAGCGCCAGCCGTCCATGTACTTCCGCCTTGGCGGCGGCACCGTAAAGGGCATCAGCAAGCCGGGGGAGATCGTCTGGAGCCGCGTTTACGTTGCCGACGGCGAGCTGAAGTTCGACATCGGCCTTGGAACTGTTGTCGAACTGCCGATCGAAGAGACCGAGGATCGATGGCAGCAGACCACACCGCAGTGGCCGATTATGCACGCGGTGCTGCATGGTGTATCACGGGACCAGATGATGGCGCGGCACAAGGCCAATCACATCCAGGTTGCGTATGCGCCTGATCGCGACGCGGCTAAGCTGGCGCTGTACGCCAAGGCAGCGGCGATGAGCGAACTTGGCCTCGATGTTTCCATTTGCGGGACTGTATAAAGAGAACTGGACGCATATGTCACTGAATACGATTATTGGCCGGCGACTTCTGTCGCCGGCTATAACGAGCATGGCGATGGCCGCCATGCTCGGCGTCGGGGTTCATTTCGCGCCGCCTGCCAATGCGCAGGCGGCTGCTCAGTCCGTCGATCCGAACGCCGGCGAGACCAAAGAACACCGCGATGCCAGGATGAAGTGGTTTCGTGAGGCCCGCTTCGGCATGTTCATCCATTGGGGCGTTTATGCTGTTCCGGCCGGGACTTACGACGGCAAGCAGTATGGCGGTGGTGGCGAGTGGCTCATGAACATGGCCAAGATCCCCGTCGCAACCTACGCAGAGTACGCGAAGCAGTTCAACCCGCAGCAATTCGACGCCGATCGTTGGGTAAGCGTCGCCAAAGCCGCAGGTATGAAGTACATCGTCATTACGGCAAAACACCATGATGGATTCGCGATGTTTCATACTGCTGTAGATAACTTTAATATCTATGACGCTACGCCATTCAAACGCGACCCGATCGCAGAGCTGGCGGCGGCTTGCAAGAAACAGGGCATCAAGTTCGGTGTCTATTATTCACAGGCGCAAGATTGGCACCACGCGGGTGGGGCTGCATATGGCGGGCACTGGGATAAAGCTCAGGATGGCGATCTCCACGAGTATGTTCAAAAAGTCGCAGCGCCTCAACTGAAAGAGTTGCTGACGACATATCATCCCACGGTTCTCTGGTGGGATACGGCCGTCGAAATGACTCCGGAAGACATCAAGGCGCTCACAGCTGCGTTTGCGGACGATCCCGGTTTGATTGCCAACAACCGTCTCGGCAACGGCGTTCCGGGCGATACGGAGACTCCCGAACAGCACATTCCGCCGACAGGCTATCCCGGCCGCGACTGGGAAACCTGTATGACGATAAATGACACCTGGGGATATAAGACGTTCGACACGAACTTCAAGTCCACGGAGATGCTGCTGCATAACTTGATCGACATCGCCAGCAAGGGCGGCAACTATCTGCTCAACGTCGGTCCTACCGATAAGGGGATCATTCCTCAGCCGGAAGTGGATCGCCTGATGCAGATAGGGGACTGGCTCAAGGTAAATGGAAAGAGCATCTACGCCACTACCCCGAGCCCATTCAAGAAACTGCCGTTTGACGGCCGCTGCACACACAAGGGCGATACACTTTACCTGCACGTATTCTCCTGGCCGGCGAATGGCTCCGGCATCAAGCTGGCCGGCCTGAACACGCCGGTTCGCGATGCGCGAACGCTTGACGGCGGTCAGAAGCTTGCAGTTACCAAAGAGGCAGACGGCTCACTGACAATCGCGAAGCCGGATAAGATTGATCCGATGGCAACGGTAATCGAGGTGCGTCTCAAGGGCGCTCTCGACGTCAATTCCACGACCCCGCCGATCGCGCCGGGAGCCGATGGAAAATACACTCTGCTGCCTGCGGATTCAGATGTTACCGGCAGTCTTCAGGTGGAGAGCCACGACGGGGTCGACAACTTCGGCTACTGGACAGATGCCTCCAGCACGATCGTGTGGCCTGTCAAAGCTACGGCCGCTCAGGCCGGCGACTATCAGGTTCAGATCGAGTATGCCTGTCCGCCGGATACGGCAGGCAGCGCCTTCAGTATCTCCGCAAACGGACAGAGCGCCGACGGAACCACTGAGGATACGGGCGACTGGCAGAAATATCGCGCGACACTTCTCACAGGTAAACTTGCTCTAACTGCCGGGGCCAATACCATCACAGTAAAGGCTCAGACAATGCCGCATGGCGCTGTTATGAACCTTCGCTCCGTTACCCTCATTCCTGTTGCCAAATAGCAGGTTGCTCTAAAACTATTTCGTTAGCACTGCCTCATCAAGCACGGGCTAACGGGAAAACCATTAACCGGCCTCTTGCCCAACCTGCGTTTTCTCTTGATTAAGAAAAGACGCAGGTTTCTGCTTGCCTGGCTCGTGGATTCTGTTCCATTCTCCACCCATTGCAATAAAGTTCGTTCCATTTGTGAAAATGAGGAACCAAAAATGGTAGCAATTTGGTATCCTGCGTAGGAGGAACGGAGAGCGACCTATGAACCAAAAAAACTTGTTGATTGCGATGTCGGCAGCTTGGGCACTGGGATGTGTGACGGCTGCTCATGCGGACTACCGCCAGAAGGCCGAAGAGGCGACCGATTATGTTGTGGCGCACTTTTACGACGCTGCTTCAAAGCGATACCATGGAGACTATCCGCGGAAACCGGACGGGCTTGAATTCGTGACCATGTGGGGCTGCGGTGTGCAGCTTGCAGTGCTGGCGGATGCCACTCGTGAGAATCCCGGCAAGTACAAACAGCTGCTATACGATTTCACTGACGGCATGCAGACCTATTGGGATCCTCAAGGGCCGGTTCCCGGTTACAATGCCTATTGCTCCGGACCTGGCGGCACCGACAAATATTACGACGATAACGAGTGGATCGTGTTGGATTACGTCATGGCATATGAGGCCACGAAAGATCCCAAGTTCCTGGACCTTGCCAAAGCCACTCAGACCTTCGTGCTCAGCGGATGGGATGACAAGCTTGGTGGGGGGATCTACTGGAAGCTCGACCATAAATCCAAGAATACCTGTTCAAACGGACCGGCTGCCGCTGCGGCTCTCCGTCTTGCACAGGTGAGCAAGGATAAAACTCAGGTGGAGTGGGCTGAAAAGATCCGCACCTGGACGAACAGCACTCTGCAAGACACCGATGGCCTCTACTGGGATAGTATCGAACTTGACCGGAAGATCGGCAAGTATAAGTGGAGTTATAACACCGCACTCATGATCTGGACCAATGTTCTGCTGTATCAGAACAAAAAGGATTCTTCCTATCTCACGGAAGCGCGGCGCCTGGCCGACGCCAGTCTGGCGCAGTGGACGGATCCTGAAACAGGGTCACTGCAAAAGACGGAAGACTCTCCCCTTTTTACTCACCTTCTCTGTGAATCGCTGATCCGCCTTTATTCGGTGACACACGACGACAAGTATCTCAATGCTGTTCGCCGTGAGGCGAGCTTCGCCTACCGCTATGCGCGGGATCCCCAGGGCGGATATTTCAACAAGTGGAAGAAGGAGCACAAGGATCCGGAAGAGCGAAAGGAACTGATTCTCAGTGCTGCCGCCGCCCGGTTGTTCTGGCTGCTTGCGCCCTACAAAGATGTCGATGCGCTGAAATCCGACGGCGTTCGCGCTGCGTCACGCGGCAAGGACAAGGATGCTGAGAAATTGTTGCGGCAGGCCGTGGAGAGCGATCAAGAGGATGTAGAATCTCGCTATCGCCTGTGGAAAGTCCTGGCTCGCCGGCATAAAACGGCCGATGCCGCTGTTGTAGAGGCCGAGCTTAAAACGATGGCGCTCGACCCCGGTAAGAACGAAGAGTTGACGAAATTGGGCTGGGCGCAGTAGAGGGCAGGGAGCCTAAGCGCAATGCCGTTCAAATAAGTCGCTCCCAGCCCTAAAGGGCTTCGCTGACCGATAGTGGTTGCCCGCCTTCGCGGGCATCAAGAGAGTAATCGCCTTCGTGTACCTCTTGCGCCCGCGAAGGTGGGCAGATTCTTAACAGACAGCGAAGTCCTTCAGGACTGGAGCCGACGGTCGAATAAGTCGTATTTGAACGGCATTGGGTTAGGTCTCTGAGGGGCCTAACCTCCCTTCAGCCTATCCAAAATATCGATTACGCCCTTTGCCTCGGGGTAGGGGGAAATATAATCGGCTCGTTTGCGGATCTCTTCGTCGGCGTTTGCCGGGCATGCGAAGAACGCGCAATGGTCGGCGATGTATTTGTCTCCGGTAGTGTCTCCAATACCCGCAAGTCGAGATTTTGGTACCGGATATTTCTCCAAAAGCCGGTCGATCCCCGTAGCTTTGCTTACGTGAATGAGATCGCAATTGATGTAGCAGACTGTTGTCGAGATGCGGAACGGCCAGCCTTCGTCTTCCGCAATTTTACGCACCGCCGGAACAGCGGCTAACAGATTTTCCCGTTCCGGATGATATAGCGACACCGACGCCGCTTTGCCGGGCTGTATCGTGAAGCCGAGTGGTCCGAAACGCCTTATGAGTTCATGCTGCGCTTCTGCGACGGCCTTGCGATCATCCACCGTAATATTCGGATCGATCATGTAGCCGTTTGTGCCGGGATGAAACAGCCACACGCCGTTCTCGGCCACGCATGGAACATCGGAGTTGCCAAGCAGACGGCATATGGATTCTGCAAAGGGCTGTGGCCGGCCTGTGCATACGGTCAATTTGGGGCGATCTTTATTGGCTAACGCGTTGCGCTGGTATCGGAAAATCTCAACCAGGGATTCTGTGTCGAAGCTGTCAGGTGTCTCGGGAATAAGGCAGCCGTCGATATCCATGATTACGAGGTCATACGCATTTGTAGTGTTTGTCATAATTTGATAGCAGGGTTGGAAAGGATCAACCTCCGCAGCCTTGGCAGATGCTCCGCAATTACCGCCGGTTCGGATCGCCATTCAAAGATCGGTCCCAGGCCGCCGTATTCCAGCGCCACAACCCATGGCTGCGGCCACTCTCCGACGTGGATGTGATCCAGAACCCACTCAACAATCTGCCAATCATCTTCTTCCAAAGGCATACTGTCATAAGCAGGCTTACCCGAGAGCCGCGCGCCGGTAACGTGAAGCTCCGTCAACATAGCTACAGGCAGCGCAGAAATATAATCCATTGCGCTGATTCCCAGTGAATTGGCGGATAGGCGAGCGTGCGCAGTGTCGAGCAGTAGTCCGCATCCGGTTCGTTCGACAACGGCTGAGATGACTTCAGGCAGCACGGCTGCAGCCATACACCGGCCGCTTGGCCCGCGATACACGACGTTTTCGGCAATAACCCGGTCAGGGCCAAAGCGCTGAGTCAGCCGCAGCACATCCGAGATCATGCTTTGAATCACCTTTTCACGAACTTTGAAGCCACGATCATCCACGGGTGTATCCGGAAATGCAGCATTCTCGGCCGTCAGGTGAATATTCACATAGGGCGTGCCGGTCTCCTCAAGAATCTGTCCAACCAAGGCCATGGAGGCGTCAGTTATGGTCGAATCTCCCGTATTCAGTGGGAAATGCACATAAACAGGAGCCACTGCTTGGGCTTCGGAGATCAACCGCTCTGCGTATTCCTGCAAATCCGGGTCGCCGGGTGAAGGGCACTTGAACAGGTCCATCGCAACGTCTTCACTTCGGGCAAGCGCAGCGGCCTGGGGAGAATAGTTGATTGCGAGCTTCATGCGTGTCTTACGTTCGCGCGAGAGGATGGCGTTCCGGCATTCTAATTGGCGTGAATCGAATTGACGGTAATATTCTTGCGTTCCTTCAAAGAATGGCGAATGCTTGAGGTCGTCCAAAGCTGTCGCAGGCGGTGTGTCCAGCCCGAGTTATCTGTTTCCGCAATGAACACCGTCACAGCGCTGTACTGTTCGAGGAGGGCGTCTATATAGCCTGTTATGGGCGGCGCTATCGACCTTCCGGCAGCAGGCAGCATGATAAGAGGCAACTCCTGCGCTGTTTGTTCCCAGCTTACACGAAGTGCCGCTGCGGCCTCCGCATTGAGGGCGATGTGCAAGGCAAGGATATCTGCGCTGATCGATCGCGCGTCTTTGATGGCCTGTAAAACAGCTGGATTAATTTCAGACACGAGAATAATTACAGGCTGGTTGTCTTGGGGTGTCAGGTTGGGAGTTTCTTCCATAGGGTGATTAATCTGAGTTATTTTCGCAGCGGATGGGGCGCCGGCTCCCGAACTGTAAGGGGCATTCATGCTCGTTCTCCTGGTATTGGAGACACAATATAGCGAAGAAGGTTGCAGAAACAAGAAAAGCCCCCCTCATTTATAACAAGGGGGGCACAGTATCCGTTTAGCCGATGGCGGCGTTACCGCGCTCACCTGTGCGAATGCGCACTGTATCCAGGACGGGCGATACAAATATCTTGCCGTCGCCGATCTCGCCTGTGCGAGCGGCATCCTCGATCGCCCCAACGACGCGATCCTGTTCCGCATCGGGAACGATTACAATAACCATGACTTTCGGCAGCAGGTTTACTTGATATTCGGATCCGCGATAGTGCTGCGTATATCCTTTTTGCTTGCCGGCTCCCTTGATCTCGATGACGCTGATACCATGGATCCCGACGTCATCGAGAGCGGCCTTGACTTCATCCAGTCGTCCGGGCCGAATTATGGCTTCTATTCTAACCAAAGCAATCCCTCCTTAGTCTGCTGTCGCGTATGCCGGAACAGCGGCGATATCTGCGCCATAACCTGCTTCGCCATGATCGGCCAGGTCCAGCCCCGCCTCTTCGCCGTCCGCGGTTGTTCGAAGACCGCCGCAAACAACCTTAACGATCGAAGCGATGATGAACGTGCCAACCACCGACAGAGCCACGGTGGCGCCGATATCGATCAGCTGCGGGACCATCGCCGAAGCGTTCCCATGGATCAGGCCGTTCTTGCCCGCGCTGTTTACGGAAAGATCCGCAAA
>Ga0207671_10000109_pt1 | contig 128184 bp, 129 predicted proteins | sample KBSC24metaG_FD_184352 | JGI IMG/M metagenome (GOLD analysis project Ga0207671, IMG submission 184352) | Corn rhizosphere microbial communities from Kellogg Biological Station, Michigan, USA - KBS C2-4 metaG (SPAdes) (version 2) | ecosystem: Host-associated > Plants > Roots > Rhizosphere >...
AGGCCGCATCCACATCAAAGCCACCGCAGGCGCCGCCGGACTGTGGGTCGCCAGCATGGGCTTCCGCCTCGCCTTCGCCATCTGGTCCAGCCACCCCACCGGCCAGGCCCACCTGACCAGCTTCTCCGCCGACCACCACATCACCACCGCCCAAGCCTGGGTCACCGCCCTGATCCTCATGGCCTTCAGCGAAGTCATCATCCGCCTCGCCACCATCGCCACCCGCGCCTGGATCCTGCACACCCGGAACAACCAGACACGGACGCCGATCGAGACTCCGGCCCGCGAGCGCGTGATGGCCGGCCGCTACTGAGCCATCGGGTGCGACACACCATCCCCGCCATGCGAGGCCCGGCACCGAGGTGCCGGGCCTCGGCCGTTGCCGTCGAAAAGGAGACCGCCAGAGATGAACACGGCCCCTGTTTTCGTGGCTTCACTTCGACGACGCGTACACCGCGGCGAGCCTCGTAGCAGCGGCCTGGACATCGTGTTGCATCTCGGCCGGTCCGGGGTCTTGCGGCTTGGGACCCTCGACGGCGGTCTGCGACACGTCCAGGACTGTGAGGGAGTTGCCGCGCAGGATGACAGCCATGTAGTCGTAGCCCTGACTCCCGGCGGACGACGTCGGCTGGTCCACCCCGTACATGCCCACGTGAATCGCGTAGACGTCGCTCACACCCTGCAGCGGAGCCGCGGCGATGGCGAACTTCTGGGGTGCGTCGGTCCACTGGAAGCGGGACGCGCAGTCGGCCGTCCAACCCTGGTGCTTGGTGAAGTCCGCCTGCGCGTCGCCGGCTGATTTGTAGGTGATGACGGACTCGATGACCTGTGCATAGCCCGATCCCACCCACATCTTGGTCCTGGTATTCACCCAGGCGGGATTGCGAGGGTAGTTCGGGTCTTCGGCCTGCGGATGCCGGACCGGGTCGCAGTGGTCGACGTCGAACATGTCGGCAGCCGAAACGGTCGGAGAACCGCCCGACGCCTTCAAAGCCGCCGACGTGGCCGAGGACGACGTCGTTAGAGCCGACCTGGCCGCAGACGTCGGCGTCGATGCCGTCGAGGCACCGGGCCCCGGCGCGCCCGTCTTGGCGTCCGACGAGTCACAAGCGCTGACCGCCCCACACGACGCCACGAGGATGGCGGCGACCGACGTCTTGATGTTCATGGTTCCCCGCCAGTGAGCCTCGTTAGCAGGCGGGCATGAGAAAAGGGCCGGATCCGATTTCCGGATCCGGCCCCTCACCTGGTCGGGGTGACAGGATTTGAACCTGCGGCCTCTACGTCCCGAACGTAGCGCGCTACCAAGCTGCGCCACACCCCGATGGTGCGTGGACAGTCTACCTAAACGGGGGCCGGAAGCGAAAACGAGTTATCCGGCCTGGTCAGAGCGTCGTTGTCGGGGTCATGAGCGGGGGGTCAGGGTCAGGAGGGTGGCTTCCGGGGGGCAGCAGAAGCGGACTTGGGCGAAGCGCGAGGTGCCACAGCCGGCTGAGACGTGGAGGTGGGACTCCGCGTAGGTGGACAGGCCTGCTGCCCGGCGGCGGTCGAGGTCGCAGTTGGTCACCAGGGCTCCGTAGAGCGGGAGGCGGAGTTGGCCGCCGTGGGTGTGCCCCGCGAGGATCAGGGGGAGGCCGTCGGCCGACATCGCGTCCAGGACGCGGCGGTAGGGGGCGTGGACGACGCCGAGGGTCACGTCGGTGCCGGGGAGGGTGCGGGCGGCGCTGTGCGTGCCGGAGGTAGCGCCTTCCTGCGTGTCGGTGGGGGTCTTGAGGTCCGCCGCGGCTGTCGCGTAGTCGTCGCGGCGGATGTGCGGGTCGTCGACGCCGACCAGGCCGACCACGGGGCCCGCGGCGCCGGGCAGGGTCAGGCGGTCAGTGCGGTTGGTCAGGTCCAGCCAGCCCGCTTTGCTGAAGCCGTCGCGGAGCTTCTGCCAGTCGTTCGTCGGGCCGGTGCCGCGGGTGCGCTTGCTCGGGTCGCCGCCTCGGAGGTACTTCGTGGGGCTGAAGGGCTTGGCCGCCAGGTAGTCGTTGGAGCCCATGACGAACGCTCCGGGCAGCTCCATCAGCGGCTCCAGGGCGTCCAGGACCGAGCCGATGCCGTCCGGGTGCGACAGATTGTCGCCGGTGTTCACCACGAAGTCCGGCTCAAGGGCTGCCAGGGAGCGGAGCCAGCGGACCTTGCGGTACTGCTCCGGGATCATGTGGATGTCGGCGACCTGCAGGATGCGGAAGGGGCGCACGCCGCGGGGCAGGACCGGGACCTCGTAGCGGCGCAGCCTGAAGAGGTTGGGCTCCACCTTGTGGGCATAGGTGAGGCCGGCCGCCGCCGCGCCGACGAGGGACAGGGGGACCGTCACGAGCTTCCGCATGGGTTCCATTATCGGCCTCGGAGGAAATCTCGCGGCCGGACCGGGGAGTTGATGACAGACTTGGGGCAGATGAGAAGGGAAGACCATGACCGCGCTCAAGGAAACGCTCCGCACCGACCTCACCGCCGCCATGAAGGGCCGCGACGAGCTGGTGACCGCCACCCTGCGGATGGCCCTGACCGCCATCGGCACTGAGGAGGTCGCGGGCAAGCAGGCGCGCGAGCTGTCCGACGCCGAGGTCGTCCAGGTGCTCACCCGGGAGGCGAAGAAGCGTCGCGAGGCCGCTGAGGCGTTCGAGAACGGCGGCCGCCCCGAGCAGGCCGCCCGGGAGAAGGCCGAGGGCGAGGTCCTGGCCCGCTACCTGCCCGCCCAGCTCACCGACGAGGAGCTGGCCGCGCTGGTCGCCGAGGCCGTCGCCGAGACCGGCGCCGAGGGGCCCAAGGGCATGGGCCTGGTGATGAAGGCGCTGAACCCGAAGATCGCCGGGCGCGCCGAGGGCGGGCGGGTCGCCGCCGCGGTGAAGTCCGCTCTGGCGTAAGAGCGAACAGGGTAGGAGCCCCCTACCGCAAGGCCGTCACGTTGGACGCGGCGTCGATCGCAAAGCACGGCGATCGACGCCGCCGCCATGTTCGCCCCACACCGATCGGCCGTAGGGTTGGTCCATGGCGAATCCGGACACCTTCACGGTCCGCTACCTCGGCGGCCCCTCGGCCCTGCTCGACTACGGCGGCGTCACGATCCTCGTGGACCCGACCTTCGACCCGCCCGGCGACCATCCGGTCGGCGACCGGGTCCTGACCAAGACCGCCGGCCCGGCCCTGACCGCCGACGAGGTCGGCGCGGTGGACGTGGTGTTCCTGTCCCACGACCAGCACCCTGACAACCTGGACGACGGGGGCCGCGACTACGTCGACACCGCCCGTCTGGTCCTGAGCACCCGCTCGGCCGAGGAGCGCCTGGGCGGGGCGGTACTGGGCCTGCCGAACTGGGTCAGCCAGGAGTTCGACCGCCCCGGCGGCGGCACCGCCCTGGTCACCGGCGTTCCGGCGCTGCACGGCCCGGAGGGCAGCGAGCCGCTGGTCGGCGAGGTCACCGGTTTCGTCCTGACCGGCGAGGACCTGCCGACCGTCTACATCAGCGGCGACAACGCCTCCCTGGACCGGGTCCGCGAGATCGCCGAGCGCTACGCCCCGGTCGACGTGGCCCTGCTGTTCGCCGGCGGCGCCCGCACCCCGCTGCTGGACCACGCCTACTTAACGCTGACCAGCGCCGGGGCCGCCGAAGCCGCGACCATTCTGCAGGCTGGCGCTGTGGTCCCGCTGCACTTCGAGCAGTGGGCACACTTCAGCGAGGGCGGCGAGCAGCTCCGGGAGGCGTTCGCGGCGGCCGGCCTGAGCGACCGGCTGCGGCTGCTCAAGCCCGGCGAGTCCGCGGGGTTCTGATTTTCAGCTCGCGACAGACGCGGACGCGGCCTCCGGGCCGGTCTCGGGACCGGTCTTCGGACCGGGCTCGGGGCCGGCCTCCGGACCGGTCTCGAGGACCAGCGCCGGACCCGGAACCGGCCCGAACCGGTCCAGCAGCGGCACCCGGTACAGGTTCGGTGCGATCCACCCGTGCCACAGGCCGGTCAGGAAGACGATCGCCGCGGTGCTGACCAGGATCGAGCCCAGCACGTCGAAGGGGTAGTGCGCGCCGATGTACAGCCGGCTGAAGCCGACCAGTACGGTCCACAGCGTGCCGAGCACGACCGCGAGCCCGAACCACCGGGTCCGCGCGGCCAGCATGCACAGGGCGACCGCCAGCGAGAACGCGAACGCGGTGTGCCCCGACGGGAACGAGTTCGAGCCCGTCTCCGGCGCCAGCGAGTACGCCGTCGGCGGCCGGTGCCGCGCCACGATGATCTTCGCGATCTCCGAGCTGTTCCAGCCCACGGCGATCACCAGGAACGTCGCCGTGGCCTGCACCGGGTTACGCCGCACCAGGAAGAACAGCGCGATCAGCACCGCGATCACCAGTCCCCCGGCCGGGGAGGCCAGGTTCGCCAGGTCCAGCAGCACCCGGTTCAGCCAGCCGGTCCGCAGCTGCTGGATGTGCGAGTTCCACGTCAACTCCGTGCTCCGCGTAAGCGAGGTGTGCGCGGCGACCAGCCCCAGCGCGAGGGCGGCGGCGAACAGGGCCAGCGGGATCGCCAACCAGTGGCGTACCTTCGGCATCGCGGATACTCCTACGATCGGGGATATGGTCCATGGGCTGTGCAAGCGGCCGTGCTGGGGAAGAAAGGCGGTGAACGCCGGGTGAACGAAGCGTTCCCGCCCCGCAATCTACTACAAGCTGTAGCATCTATGCGGGCGACACTCCGCCCGCGGACCAGGACGTGTGAGGAGACCCGCTGATGGCCACCGGACGCAGACCTTCCGGAGCCCTGGAGCAGGAAGTGCTGGCCGCGCTCTGGGCGGCGGGCCGACCGCTCACTCCGGCGGCCGTCCAGGAGCAGGTCGGCGGCGGTCTGGCCTACACCACGGTGAAGACGATCCTGGACCGGCTGCACGAGAAGAAGATGCTCACGCGGGTCCGCGAGGGGAAGGCATACGCCTACACGCCGGTCGTCGAGCAGTCCGACCTCGCCGCGGAGGCCATGCGCGCCGCGCTCGAAGGCAGCACCGACCGCCCGGCCGTGCTGTCGAAGTTCCTGGGCGAGATCTCTCCCGACGACGCGGCGGTGATCCGCGAGCTGCTGGGGGACTCACCGTGACCGTCAACATCTACCTGCCGCTGCTGGCCGCCCTCGTCCTCGGCGCCGCGGGTCCGGCGGTCGGCCGCCGCCTGCCGCCCGCGGTCGCCACGGTCCTGCTCACCGCCGCGGCGGTGGTCACCGCGGTCACCTCGGTGGCCTCGCTGGCCCTGCTGACCGGCCTCATCGTGCTGCGCGTCCCGGAGATCGCCGCCGAGGGCCGCCTGTCCGACGCGGTGCTCATGCGCGGCCCGGTGAGCCCGCTGGCCGGGGCGGTGGCGGGCATCGCACTGCTGGCCCTGCTCCCCTTCGCGGTCCGCGCCGGTATCCGCTTGTGGCGCGAGTCCGCGCGCACCTACCGCCTCGCCAAGGCGTTCTCGGCCCATCCGGCGAGCATCGCGGTGATCCAGGACCCCCGCGCGCAGGCCTTCGCCGTCCCGGGAATCCCGTCCCTGCCCGGCCACGCCGCGATCCCGACCCGCATCGTCGCGACCGACTCCCTGCTGCGCACGCTCGACGAGGCCCAGCGCCGCGCGATGTTCGCCCACGAGCAGGCCCACCTGCGCCGCCGGCACCACCTCTACCTGCTCCTGACCAACCTCGCCGCAGTGGCGAACCCGCTGCTGTGGCGGCTACCGGACGCGGTCACGGAGGCGACCGAGCGGTGGGCTGACGAGGACGCCGCTGTAGCAGTCGGCGATCGCGAAGTCCTGGCGCGGGCTCTCGGCCGGGCTGCCCTGTCGAATCTCCCGCGCACCGTCCCGGCGATGGCGCAGGCACATGTCGGTCAACGCGTCCGCGCGCTGATGGCGCCGCCTCCCCCGCGCCGCCGCGCGCTAGCCGTACTGGTGGGAATCGCTATAGCGGTGACCGTATGGGCATCCATCGACTCCGCCCGCGAGACGGAGAACTTCTTCGACACCGCGCGGAACGCTTGGCACATCGCCCACGAACACACCACCGAGCACCCCACTGCCCACGCACAAAGCGTCGACCGTCCGCATCTCGTCGGCGGCCGGGATTAGCCTGAAGGCATGTGCCGATCGATTAAGACCCTGCGCGAGCCGTATACAGAGAACCCCACCTCCGACGACGTCCGCGCCGCAGCGCTCCAGTACGTCCGCAAGATCAGCGGCTTCCGCGCGCCGAGCAAGGCCAACACAGAGGCGTTCGACGCAGCGGTAGCCGCTGTCGCCGCGGCGACCCAGGATCTCCTGGACCACCTCGAAGTCCGTAAGCAGGCTCCGAGTGCCGCGTAGAGAGCGCCGCGGCGGGAACGCTAAGGCGATTCCCACTACGTGTCCCTGCGGTACCGGAAAGCCGTACGCCGACTGCTGCGGCGCGCTGCACTCCGGACGCGCGATCGCCGCGACAGCGGAGCAACTCATGCGCTCCCGCTACAGCGCCTTCGCGGTAGAGGACGGTCCGTACTTGCTGAAGTCCCACCACTCCTCAACCCGTCCCGCATTGATGGACTTCGAACCGAAGCTCCGCTGGACCGGCCTGGAGATCGTCGGCACCACCGGCGGGACGGCGTTCCACACCGAGGGCACCGTCGAATTCATCGCGCACTACACGGAATCCGGCCGCGCCGGCTCCCTGCACGAGAACAGCTCCTTCGTCCGCGAGGACGGGCACTGGGTCTACCTGAGCGCGCTGTAGCCGCTCAGCCGCCGGACACTCCCGTGGCCGGCGGGTCGGCCATGCTCCGCTGCCCCGGCGCCGGGAAGTAGTTCGTCACGTAGACCGTCGCCCCGCAGTCGGCCCGGAAGCTCACGCTCTGCGTCGGCAGCGATCCGGACACCGCGTACCCGACCGAGTAGATCGACGACGACGGCACCGGGGAAGACGGCGTCCCGGACGGCGTCGGCTGGCTCGACGACACCGTGGTCGGCCCGCCGGTCGGCGTCGGGCCCGCCGTGGGGGCGGCCGAGGACGGGTCCCCGGTCGTGGTTCCCGACGCCGGCGGCACCGAAGGCGGCGGATTCGTCGAGCACACCAGGGGCGCCCACGCGAGCTGGAACTCGTACCGCTGGCCCGGCTGGAGCACCAGCGCCTGAATGGCAGGGACCTGCGGCAGCAACGGCGCGGCGGAGCCGTCGGCCTTGTAGACCGGGACCTTCGCCGGAGCGCCGCCGGCCTTGACCACGAGCAGGCCCGGCGTCCCGTTCAGCATGCAGGTCGTTTTCGCCGTGCCCGCGAAGGTCTCGTAGGTGATGCCGTCGGTCGTGCTGGTCGTGGTCGCGGACAGATCCGTGATCGTGGAGTTCTGACACAGCGGGGCCAGCGGGCTTCCGCTCACCAACGCCGAGGGCGCCGTGGTGATCCCCGACTTCGAGGTGCCCGGTGCCGAGACCGCCGACGACGGCTGCCCGGCACCGGTCGAGCCGCCGCCGGTCATGTCCTGGCCGCCGGGCGTGGCCGGACCGTGGCCCGATCCTCCGCCGGCGGCGTCGTTCGTCGCCGTGGTCAGCAGATTGCCGATGGCGGTGTTGCCGGCCGTCGAGGAGCCTCCGGAGTCGAAGGATCCGCGGGCCGCCAGAGTCGCGCCGGCACTCACCGCGAACACTGACACGGCCGTCGCGGCCAGCGCCGCGTGCCGTCGCCGGCGGCGCGCCGGAACCGCGCGGCGCAGATAGTCCAGGGTGCCGGGTCCCGGCTCCAGGGTCGAGACCGCTTGGTGGAACCGATCCCTGAGGATCCTGCCGATCTCGTCGAAGCCGTCATCGGGCTCGCCGGCGTCCCAGGGCTCGTCGTCGAATGGCGCGCTCCGCTCGGATTCCCCGTCCGGCGGCTGCGGCACCATGTCGTCTTCGTGTGGCGCGCTCACCGGAACGCCTCCATCCGTACCCGAAGGGCCTCTATCCCGCGAGACCCGTATGCCTTGACCGACCCGATCGAGATCCCGAGCAGGTCCGCGACCTGCGCCTCGGTCAGGTCCGAGAAATAGCGGAGCACCAGCACCTCGCGCTGGCGCCGCTGGATGCCCCGCAGTGCCTGGATCAGGGCGTCCTTCTCCAGCAGTTCGTACGCGCCCTCCTCCGCGCTGGCCATGTCCGGCATCGGCTTGGGCGCCAGGCGCATGCCGATCAGCCGGCGGCGCAGGGCCGAGCGCGAGAGGTTCACGACGGTCTGGCGCAGATAGGCCAGCACCTTCTCGGGCTCGCGCACTCTGGAGCGCGCGCTGTGCACCCGGATGAACGCCTCCTGCACCACGTCCTCGCAGGAGGCGAGGTCGTCCAATAGCAGCGCGGCCAGCTTCAGCAAGGAGCCGTAGTGGTCGCGGTAGGTCTGCGTGAGCAGATCGACGCTGACATCGCTGACATCGCCGGCTTCCCCGTCAGACGACACCACTGCCACTGCCCCACCCGTACGCAACGGCGACGTCAACACTCCTGCGGTCACGATGGTTAGACACGGAACACCCCCGTAGAGTTGTACCGCCTACGTGAGTGTTCCGACAGGCACATGCCTCTATTCCTACCCGATGGGCCGCGCCCGAACTGCGCCGGTTCGCGAGATCGTGGCCTGAGCAGGGCGCGGAAGGAATTCCTACCCTGAGATACTGCCAGATCCGGCGAACCGGCGCGCCGTGGTCGGGTCGTCGGGTCGAATCGTCGGCCAGGTCGTCGGCCAGGTCGTCGGCCGAGTCGTCGGCCGAGTCGTCGGGTCAGCCGCGACCGGTCAGCTCGGCCGCGACCACCTCGGCGATCTGCGCGGTGTTCAGCGCCGCGCCCTTGCGCAGGTTGTCACCACAGACGAACAGCTCCAGCGACTTCGGGTCGTCCAGCGAGCGCCGGATGCGCCCCACCCACGTCGGGTCGGTGCCGACCACGTCCGCCGGGGTCGGGAACTCGCCGGCCGCCGGGTCGTCGAGCACGACGACACCCGGCGCGGCCCGCAGTATCTCGTGCGCGCCGGCCACGGTGACCTCGTCCTCGAAGGTGGCGTGCACGGACACCGAGTGCGTGGTGATCACCGGGACGCGGACACAGGTCGAGGACACGCGCAGGTTCGGCAGGCCCAGGATCTTGCGCGACTCGTTGCGGATCTTCAGCTCCTCGGAGGACCAGCCGTCCTCCTTCAGCGAGCCGGCCCACGGCACCACGTTCAGCGCCAGCGGCGCCGGGAACGGGCCGAGGTCGCCGACCACGCCGCGCAGGTCGCCGGGGTGCGTGCCCAGGTTGGTCCCGGACACCTTCTCCATCTGCGCGCGCAGCGTGTCGATGCCGGGCTGGCCGGCGCCGGAGGCCGCCTGGTAGGAGGCGGCCACGACCGAGGCCAGGCCGTAGCGCTGGTGCAGGGCGCCGAGGACCACGATCATCGACAGCGTCGTGCAGTTCGGGTTGGCGATGATGCCCTTGGGCCGGTTGCGCGCGGCCGAGGCGTTCACCTCGGGCACCACCAGCGGCACTTCCGGGTCCATCCGGAAGGCGCCGGAGTTGTCCACGGCGACCGCGCCCTTGGCGGCCGCGACCGGCGCCCACTGCGCCGACACCTCGTCGGGCACGTCGAACATCGCCACGTCGACGCCCTCGAAGGCCTCTTCGGACAGCGCCACGACCTCCAGCTGCTCGCCGCGGCAGGCGAGCTTGCGGCCGGCGCTGCGCGCCGAGGCGATCAAGCGGATCTCGCCCCAGACGTCCTCGCGGGTGGACAGCAGGTCGAGCATCACGGTGCCGACCGCTCCGGTCGCCCCCACGACCGCCAGGGTGGGCTTCTTTCCTGTCATCGGCCGGTGCCTCCGTAAACCACGGCTTCGTCGCCATCGGCATCCAGGCCGAAGGCGGTGTGCAGCGCGGCGACGGCGTCCTTGACGACGTCGGCGCGGCAGACCACGGAGATGCGGATCTCCGAGGTCGAGATCATCTCGGCGTTCACGCCGACGTTGGACAGGGCCTCGAAGAACACCGCGGTGACCCCGGGGTGCGACTTCATGCCCGCGCCGACCAGCGACACCTTGGCGATCTGGTCGTCGAACAGCAGCGCCTCGAACGCGATCGCGGGCTGCACCTTCTGCAGGGCGGTGATCGCCTTGCGGCCGTCGCCCACCGGCAGCGTGAAGGAGATGTCGGTCCGGCCGGTGGCCGCGGCCGAGATGTTCTGCACCACCATGTCGATGTTCAGCTCGGCGTCGGCGACGGTGCGGAAGATCTGGGCGGCCACGCCCGGCTTGTCGGGGACCCCGACCACCGTGACCTTCGCCTCGCTGGTGTCGTGCGCGACCCCGGCGATGATGGCCTGCTCCACGGTCTCTCCTTCTTCTCTGTCTTCCTTTGCGCGGACCCAGGTGCCCTCGTGCTGCGAGAACGAGGAGCGGACATGGATCGGGACGTTGAACCGGCGCGCGTACTCCACGCTGCGCAGGTGCAGGATCTTCGCACCGGACGCGGCCAGCTCCAGCATCTCCTCGTAGGCGACGCGGTGCAGCTTGCGGGCCCTGGGCACCAGGCGCGGGTCGGCGGAGAACACGCCGTCCACGTCGGTGTAGATCTCGCAGACGTCGGCGCCGAGGGCCGCCGCCAGCGCCACCGCGGTGGTGTCCGAGCCGCCGCGGCCCAGGGTGGTGATGTCCTTGGTGGTCTCCGAGACGCCCTGGAAGCCGGCCACGATCGTGATCGCGCCCTCGTCCAGCGCCGCGCGCAACCGGCCCGGGGTCACCGAGGTGATGCGGGCCTTGTTGAACGACTGGTCGGTGATCACGCCGGCCTGCGAGCCGGTGAAGCTGCGCGCGTCGCCGCCCATGGAGTTGATGGCCATCGCCACCAGGGACATCGAGATGCGCTCGCCGGCGGTGAGCAGCATGTCGTACTCGCGGCCCTCCAGGATCGGCGAGACCTGCTTGGCCAGGTCGATCAGCTCGTCGGTGGTGTCGCCCATCGCCGAGACCACGACGCACACCTCGTGCCCGGCCCGGCGCGTCTCCATGATCCGTTTGGCGACACGCTTGATGCTCTCGGCGTCGGCAACGGAGCTGCCCCCGTACTTCTGGACGATGAGGCCCACGCGGTGTCTCCCTGGAAGTGAGGCGGTGTGCGGTACAAAGGGCCGCCCGCAGGCGGCCCGGCGCCTTCGAGTCTAATCGGGACCGCTGAGAGGTCCCTGGGCTTTCACCATGTGGGACCGGCCGCCAGTGCAGGTCAGGCGGCCGGCCCGGGAATCGTCTCGGGGACCGGGACTGCCCGGCTCAGCCGGTGGTCGCTCCGAGCCGGGAGCGGGCCACCACCGACAGCAGCGCCCGCTGCACCGCCGAGGCCGCCGGGCCCCAGCTGGACAGGTAGGAGAACTGCCACCACCACAGCGCCTCGGTGACCCGCTCGGCCTTGTAGTGCGCCAGGCCGTGCGCCAGGTCGGCGCAGACCAGGGCCAGGTCGTCGGAGATGCGGCGGGTCTCGATCTCGGACTTCGGGGCCAGCGGGTCGAACACCTCCTTGTAGGTGTTCACCGGCTTCAGCAGCGCGTTCAGCTTCTCGCGCAGCTCGTCCAGGTCCGGGTCGGGACCGGCGTCGGTCTCGAAGCGCTCGTCGGGCACCACGTCCCGGATGGCGCCCAGGCGCCCGCCGGCCAGCAGCAGCTGCGAGGTCTCCAGCAGCAGGATCGGCACGCTGCTCTCCGGGGCGTCGCCGCGGGCCACCGCGCGCACCGACAACAGGAAGGAGGTGACCTGGTCGTGGATCTCGATCGCGAAGTCCGACAAGTCGTCGGAGGTCATCGGTTCAGACATCGAGCTGCCTTCTCCCCTCGAACGCCCGGCCGAGGGTGACCTCGTCGGCGTATTCCAGATCCCCGCCCACCGGCAGGCCCGATGCCAGCCGGGTGACCCGCAGGCCCAGGGGTTTGATCAGCCGCGCCAGGTAGGTGGCGGTGGCCTCGCCCTCCAGGTTCGGGTCGGTGGCCAGGATCACCTCGGTGATCACTCCGTCGGCCAGCCGCTTGAGCAGTTCCTTGACCCGCAGGTCGTCCGGGCCCACGCCGTCGATCGGCGAGATGGCCCCGCCCAGCACGTGGTACCGGCCCCGGAACTCCCGGGTCTTCTCGATGGCGACGACGTCCTTGGACTCCTCCACCACGCACAGGCTGCCCGGGTCGCGCCGCGGGTCCCGGCAGATCTTGCACTCCTGCTGCTCGGCGACGTTGAAGCAGACCGCGCAGAAGCGCACCTGCTCCTTGGCGCGGATGAGCACCTCGGCCAGCCTGCGGACGTCGGCGGGATCGGCCTGCAGCAGGTGGAAGGCGATGCGCTGCGCCGATTTGGGCCCGATGTTGGGCAGATGGCCGAGCTCGTCGATCAGGTCCTGGACCACACCCTCGTACATGGCAGAATCCCCGACCCGCGTCAGCCGAACATGTTGCCGAGGCTGCCCAGATCGGGCATCCCGCCGCCGGCCAGCGGGCCCATCTTCTCCGCGGCCAGCTCGTCGCCGGCGCGCCGCGCGTCGCGGACCGCGGCGATCACCAGGTCGGCCAGCGTCTCGGTGTCCTGCGGGTCGGCGGCCTCGGGCTTGATGTCCAGGCCCACCAGGTCGCCGGTAGCGGTGACCCTGGCCGTCACCAGGCCGCCGCCGGCGCTGCCGGACACGATGGTGTTCTCCAGCTCCTGCTGCGCCTGGACCATGCGCTGCTGCATCTGCATGGCCTGGCCGAGCATGCCCTGCAGGTCCATGCCGCCGAAGTCCGGCATCCCGCCACCGGGCCCGGTCGCGTCGGGGAAGTCTCCCACTGTGCGTGCTCCTGTTCCTGCCGCTGTTTCCGCCGCTATGTGAAGTCGTACTCGACCATACGCGCTCCGGGACCAAGGCGGCCAATACCGCGTGTCCCGGTGGGGAACGGCCGGCGCCGGGCCGGGTGACGTGCGACGCCCGTCCGGTTTACCGCTGGAGAACGGTCGGCGGACGGCCGGGGTTCCGGCCGCCTGCCGAAGGGCGCGATTACTGATAGTGACGACGGCTCGGGGCCGGCTCGCGGGTGGCCGGCGTGAGTGATCGCACACCACCGGCCGGGCCGCGAACCGCACCGCTGACCGCAACATGTTGAGGTTCTCCGGGCCGATCAGTCCTCGGCGTCCAGCCGCTGCGCGCCGAGCTCGCGGATGACGAGTTCGTGGGCTGAGGCGTTGTCCTCGGCGAGGACCTCGTCGTCGTCGGAGACGACGTCGTCCTCGGGCCGGACCGCCGGGATCGGCGGCGGGGGCGAGGCGGCCGGGGGCGGCGTCGGCTGCTGCTGCTGCGCTTGGCGCTGCGGCTGCGGCTGCGACGGGGCCTGCGGCGGCTGGGAAGCCGGGGCCGCCCGCTGCGGCTCGGGCTCGCGCTGCGGAGGCGGAGCCGGCCGCTCCGGGGCGGCCTGGGCCTGCGGGGCCTGATACGAGCTCGGCGGCGGAGGCATCTGGGCCGGGGGCGGCGGGGTCATGGAGACGCCCGGGGAGATCTGCGCGCCAGGGTTCTGCGACGGGTCGACGATCGCGTCGACCTGCCACTGGAAGCCGAACAGGTCGCGGGCGGCCTGGCGGAGGGTGTCGGAGGTGCCGCGGCTGACGAAGCGGTCGCGCGCGCCGGCGTTCACGAAGGCGACCTGGAGGCGGTCGCCGTCGATGCCGAGGACCTGCGCGTTCTGGCTCAGGAGCATCCAGCTCACGCGGCCGTCGCGGCGCTTGACCTCCTCGACGAGGTCCGGCCACATGCCGCGGATGTCGACGCCTGCCGGGGAGCCGCCTTGGGCGGGCTGGGATGCCGGGGCTTGAGCTGGTACTGGTGCGGGTGCCGGTGCCGCGGCTTCCGGGGCGGCGGCCGGGGAGGCCTCGGCGGCCCAGGCCGGTGCGTCTGCCGGGGCAGGCGCCTGGGCCTGCTGCTGAGCGGCGGGCTGTGCGGACTGCTCCCACGGAGGCGTGCCGAGGGCGCCGCCGCCGTCGGTCGAGGGCCGCTCGGAGCCGCTCGGGGCGCCAGGACCCGCCGGGGCTTGCGGGGCGGAGCCCTGGTCCCAGGGCGGGGTGCCCAGCGCACCGCCGGGCGCCGCAGCCGGTGCGGCAGGCGCAGCCGACGCCGGGGCGGGTGCCGGAGCAGAAACGGGAGCGGGAGCGGCCTGGGGCGCACCGCCGGGACGCCGCACCGGCGGCTCGTCGAACTCGTCCTCCACCACCCGCGGCCCGGTGGCCATCGGCGCCATCGGGGCGGGCGCGGCGGCGCCCATCACCACCCCGCGGCGCTCCAGCCGGTCCACGCGCGCGACCAGGCCCTGCTCGGCGTCGTCCGCGCCGGGCAGCAGCACGCGGGCGCAGACCAGTTCCAGCTGCAGGCGGGGCGCGGTGGCCCCGCGCATCTCGGTCAGGCCGGTGTTCACCAGGTCGGCGGCGCGGGACAGCTCCGCGGCGCCGAAGGCCCGGGCCTGCGCGCTCATCCGCTCGAACTGGTCGTCCGGCACGTCGATCAGGGCGCGGGCGGCCCCGGCGTCGGTCACGGCGTTCAGGACCACCAGGTCGCGGAAGCGCTCCAGCAGGTCGGTGAGGAACCGGCGCGGGTCGTGGCCGCTCTCGACCACCTGGTCGACCAGGCCGAACACGGCGGCGCCGTCCCGGCCGGCGAAGGCCTCGACCAGCCGGTCCAGCAGCGCGGCGTCGGTGTAGCCGAGCAGGCCGGTGGCCATCGCGTAGGTGACGCCGTTCTCGTCGGCCCCGGCCAGCAGCTGGTCCAGCACCGACATCGCGTCGCGCGCCGAGCCCGCGCCGGCCCGCACCACCAGCGGCAGCACCTCCGGCTCCACCTTGATGCCCTCGCGCCCGGTGATGTCGCTCAGGTGCTCGCGCAGCACGCCCGGCGGGATCAGCCGGAACGGATAGTGGTGCGTCCGCGACCGGATGGTCCCGATGACCTTCTCCGGCTCGGTCGTCGCGAAGATGAACTTCAGGTGCGCCGGCGGCTCCTCGACGACCTTCAGCAGCGCGTTGAAGCCCGCCGAGGTCACCATGTGCGCCTCGTCGATGATGTAGATCTTGAACCGGGACGCCGCCGGCGCGAAGAAGGCCCGCTCCCGCAGATCGCGGGCGTCGTCCACACCACCGTGCGAGGCCGCGTCGATCTCGATCACATCGATCGACCCGGGCCCGCCGTTGGCCAGCTCCACACAGGACCGGCAGGTCCCGCACGGCGTGGGCGTGGGCCCCTGCTCGCAGTTCAGACACCGCGCGAGGATCCGCGCACTGGTGGTCTTGCCGCACCCGCGCGGCCCGCTGAACAGATAGGCGTGGTTCACCCGGCCGTTGCGGAGGGCCTGCTGCAAGGGCAGCGTCACGTGCTCCTGGCCGACGACCTCCTCAAAGGTCTCGGGCCGATAGCGGCGATAGAGCGCGAGGGACACGTAGCAAAGGTATCGGCTGAGACCGACAACGGGACAAAAAAGAACTCCCATGCACCCGCCAGAGCACACCGACCCTTGCTGCCGTCAAGCCCTGGGGGAGTTGAGTGTGGTGACGCCGCATGGGAGTCCGGGGACAAGCATATAGGAGTGCAGACCCATCCCGAGAGTCGGGTATGCTTCTCGGCGGAGGATTCGCCTAGTGGCCTAGGGCGCACGCTTGGAAAGCGTGTTGGGGGCAACCCCTCACGAGTTCAAATCTCGTATCCTCCGCTCGTAGGACAAGCCCCGACCAGCGGGAACACTGGTCGGGGCTTGTTTCGTCTCGGCGTGTCGCGCTGCACCTCGGGCTCGGGGTTGCAGTTCCGGTTGCAGTTCCGCCTCTGGAATCGGCCCCGGAGCGGTGTTTGCCCTGTTCAAGGGTCCGCTCAGGTGAAGCCCACCGCAGGGACTCCTAGTGACGCTAGTCTCACAAACTGTGGCTTCGCTTCTTGATGACGTTGATCGCCTGCTTCAGCAGCCCGAAGACGAGCGCCTAGAGTTCAAGTCGGATGCTCGTGACCCTCGCCAAGTCGCACGGGATCTTGCAGCCTTTGCCAACGCGCGTGGAGGCTTGCTGGTCATAGGCATTGACCACCAGGACGGACAGTCCTCTGTGCGTGGCATTGACGCCCCCCAACGGATAGCCGCCGTTGTTGAGCGAGCTGTGGGGATAATCACACCCCCGATCGAGTATCGCGTGCACGAGCTGTCGGTTGGTGGCCAAACCGTGTACGCGATCGAGGTCCCAGAGCAAAGCGGTGCGCCGTTTGCGGTCGATGGCCTGCTGTACGTACGTCGAGCGGAGCGCAGCGTCGTAGCGACGGCTGACCTGATCAAAAGTCTCGTCGTCCGACGAGACGAGTCTCCGGCGCAGATGCTCGTCCAGCTGAATAGCTTTGCTGACGCACTGGCCCGGCAAGAGAAGCTGATCGAGAGTCTTCAGCAGTCCTCAACTTGGCAAAGGCAATTGCTCTGGACTCTGCTCGGGGCAGTGCTCGGCACCGTGCTGGGCGTCATCGCCACAGTCTTGATGAGCTGAGGGCGTCTGTCTTCGTGGCGCAATGGTTTGCCGGTCGCGCCCCCGAGGACGGCTCAGGATTCCTCAGGGGCTCGTTCGAGCGGCCGCTACTCGGCCGTGATGGATTCGGGGCCCTCCGCGTCTTGAGCAGGGTTCCAGATAAGGTCACCCTGCCGCTGCGCCACGCCGTCCCGCACCCGCTTCACGAGGTGCTGGTACCGGCCCGGCATCGAGGGATCGGACCACCCCATAAGTCCCTGCGTTGTGCGGTTCGGCACTTCCAGTACGAGCAGGATGGTCGCCGCAGTGTGGCGAGCATCATGTAGCCGTCCCTCACGGACGCCAGCAACCTTCAGGAGATCCTTCCATTCGTGGAAGTCTGTATTGGGGTTCAGCGGCTCGCCGGTTTCCGATGCGAAGACGTACCCCTTGTTCGCCCAGAGGTCCCCCGCCGCGACCCGCTCCGCGTCCTGAGCGGCCTTGTGCGCGCGTAGAAGCTTCGCCATCGGCTCAGGGATGCCCATGGGGCGCTTCCCAGCACGAGACTTCACCTCGGCGCACTCCGGACGCTTGTTCACCTTCTGCCGGCAGTAGCCAGCCTTCCGGCCGCACGGTTCGTCGCCGCAGCCATGGACGAACTTGGGACGCAGCCGATTACGCCGGACCCGCAGAACCAGGGCATCCAGGTCTATGTCTTCCCACTTCAGTCCCAGAGCCTCGCCCTGGCGCAGCCCGAGCACGAGGGCTACAGCCCACCTCGGCATGTTCCGGCGGTCGGCAGCGCACACGAGGATCTTCTGAGCCTCCTCGATCTCGTACGGCTCGATCTCGGCTTCTTCCACGCGAGGCGGCTTCGCCAGCGCGGCCGGATTCCACATGATGTACCTGCGCTTGAACGCCTCCTTGAACGCGGTAGAGGCGGTGCGGTGGACCTGGTGAGCGTTCCCCGCGCTGTGACCCGCCTTGAGCATCTTCTGATAGAGCTTTTCGAAGTGCTCAGGACGGATTCGGTCGAGACGGTGTGCCCCGATGCCGGGGTTCAGGTGCCTGTAGACCGCGTTCCTGTAGGCGTCGGCGCTGGTGTCCCGAATCGTCGGCGCAGCGATGTTCTCCACCCAATAGGTGAGCCACTTCTGGACCGTCCACCCGGTTCCGGCATCAGGAAGTTGTCCGGAGTCCGCGGCTGCCCTCAGCTTCGCGACCTTCTTCATAAGTTCGGGTTCGGTCTTTGCCTTCCGGTGCCGCCGGTCCGGCTTCCCGTTGTCGAGGGTGCCCACGACGATCCAGGCGTGCCACAGCCCATCAGTTGGGCTCAGGTAGATGGAGCCTTCGCCGTTGGCTGCGCGGGTGCCCTTCGGCTCTGCCTCATGTCGCTCGGGCTTCCCCTGCTTCGGCTCCGGCGGCGTCAGCGACGGTTCTGGCGCCTCCGCAGCGGAGGCAACGGCCTTCTTTGCACGCTTCGGCTCCGGTGCTTTGGGCTGAAGGAAGGGGACGGGCGGGACGACCGGACCACGTTCGGCTTGGGCCACGATGTAGGCGTCGATAGCATCGGCCGGCACTCGGCGAAGTCGCCCAATCTTGACGGTCTCGATCTCGCCAGACTTGATGACCTCGTACATGGTGCTGCGGGAGACTCCGAGCGCTTCGGCAGCCTCTTCGACGCTCAGCAAGCTTCGAGGATCCTTCATGGTTTCACTCCAGGCGGATAGCGCCCCTTACATCGCGGGGCTTCGGTGGGTTGGGTTTGGGTGGCGAGGGGTCTCCGCGTCTCCGCAATATCCGCAGAACCTGGTTCTGCGGATATTGCGGAGACGCGGAGGGGGTCGGTGCCGTGTGTGGCAGCGGTCTGCCGCTTGGCTTCGGCTACGGTCCGTAACCGGTGTAAGGGGTCAGGTTCCGACGTCTGGGTGGGTTTCGTAGGTCGGTGCTGAGGGCCGGCCGCCGCGCGGCCCGGTCGGCGGGTCGGGTAGGCGGCGGATGTAGCCGTGGCGCTCCAGGACCAGCAGGGCCGCATCCATGTCGGCGATCTTTGGGAAGCGCTGGCGGTAGGCGGCGGTGAAGGCCTGGCGTGCGGTGAACCGGTCGGGCCGGTTGCGCTCCAGCCATTCCAGGACGGCGCGGGCGCGGACGATTGATTCGTCGGTGCTCATGGCGTCGAAGGCGGCCAGGGCGTGGGTGGTGAAGTAGTCCATGATTCGTACGGCGTTCGCGACGGTCTCGGCGCTGATGGGTGCGCCATATCCGTCGCGCAGGTGCTCGGCGACGTGCAGCAGGCCGGCGATGCGCATGGCGTGGCCTACGGCTTTGCTGGCCCAGTCGCGGATGCCGGCCAGGTCGCCGTCATCGGCGACGCGCTTCTCGTAGCGGTCGGACATGTCGCGTTCGACCTGCATTGCCTCGGTGCTGAGGGTCAGCTCGATCGGCTCTTCGCGTTCGGCCATGGTCAGGGTGAGGGAGTGCAGCTGCGCGGCGTAGTTGGCGTGTGCTGTCGGCTCGGCCGGTTCCGGGTCGGTCACGCGTTCGCCGAAGTTCACGATCGGCAGCGCGTACAGCCACCTGCCCAGCAGGCCGCGGCCCGAGGCACCGGGAACGGCGGCCAGCTCGCGCAGCACCGAGGGCTGCGTGCAGATGCCCATGGTCAGCGCGGGTTCTTCGATGGACTCTTCGCGCCCTCGGCGGTCGACGCGCAGCAGGTCGCCAGCGTGGCCTTTCAGGAACACGTTCAGGCTGGCCTGTCCGCCGTAGCGGCCGGCCATGATGGTGAAGATTTCGGACTCGGCGGACAGCACCGCCAGGCGGCCGTTCTGCTCGGCAAGCATGGTGGCGGCGGTCTCCGGGGTGACGTCGTCGGCGACCAGCCGCGGCTTGGACGGCACCGAGGTTTCGTCCAGTGCGGCGGCGGCATCGCGGGCTTCGGCTTCGAGTTTTGCGCGGTCGGCTGGCTTGGCTTTGGCTGCGGCGGTGGCGGCGTGTGCGGCGCGCTGCTCGGCGATCTGCCGATCGACCATGGCTTGCACGATGACCGGCCTGGCCTGCTGCTGAAGCAGTTTTTCGGCTTCGAGCAGCGGCGCGACCATGGCGTTGAACACCGGGGATTTGCGGGTGCCCGGGGCCAGGGCCGTCACTAGGTACAGGTTCGTCGGCACCGACCAGCGGATACGTGGGCGCACCATCACGCGGACCTTGCCGCCGCATGCGGTGGCCAGGCAGCCCAGGGCCACCGAGGCGGCCAGGTCCATCGGCGTCTGTGTCTCATCGGCGACCGCGGCGACCTTCTCAGCAACCCACTTGGGCAGCGCGTCCCCGGGGAACTCCGGCAACGTGCCGGTGGCCTTGCCCAGCGGTGTCGGATCGGTCCAACCCTTGGTCTCGGCCTCCAGCAGCGCGGCGTACTCGGCGCGCACGCGGGCCCGCAGCGGCGCGTCCATGTCCTCGGACCGGCCGATCTGCCCGAGGCGGGTGGCGGCTTGGATGACGCGGCGGGCATAGGCCTTGTCCAGCAGGATTTGGGCCCACCACCCGGCAGAGCCAGCGGTGGGCACCGAGGCCATGCAGGTGTGCAGGTACGGCGCACCGCCGATGCGGTGCAGCTGCTCGCCGAGGGACTGCGCCACCACCAGCGGATCGGCGGGGCGGCCGGTATCGGCGAGTGCGGCGATGGCCTCCCAGATCTGCTCATGCTTGGGCACGTAGAAGTCCGCGCCGGTCAGCATCGGCCGGACCTCGGCCAACGCCGCCGGCGAGAGCATCGCCGCGCCGAGAACCGCGCGCTCGGCGTCCTCGTCGTGCGGCAGCGCCCACTGAAGAGGCGCCTCGCCCTCGGCGAACTCCTCGCCGTTGGGATGGAGGAACGGCTGGGCGGTCATCGGGTCACCTCCAGCAGTGCCGCGCCGGCGCGGTGGGCGCGGGCTCGGCAGGCTGGTGAGCAGAAGCGCCGCGGCCGGCCGGTGCTGGCCTTGGGAATGGGGTTGCCGCAGCGGGGCGCCTGGCAGCAGGTTTCGTTACGCATGGGCCCGGCCGGCCCGGGCGTTTCGTTACGCACGAGCTCGTGCAGCGTTTCGTTGCGTACCAGCTGGTGCGGGGTTTCGTTGGCCGGTCTGGTGCCGGCCTTGGCCAGGCGGGTAATCGCCAGGTCGTGATAGCCGGGGTTCAGGTCGATACCGACGTAGCGGCGTCCCAGGATCTGCGCCGCGGCGCCGGTGGTTCCGGACCCGCTGAACGGGTCCAACACCGTGTCGCCGGGGCGGCTGCCTGCGGTGATGCAGCGCAGCGGCAGATCAATCGGAAAGGTCGCGAAGTGCGCTTCCGGATAGGGGCGGGTGGACAGGGCCCACACGTCACCGGGGTTGCGGCCGGCCGCCGCGGCGGTGAAGCCTCCGCGAGCGACGGCGGCCTGTCCAGCGAGTCCGTGGCGTCCGGGTTCGCCGGCGGCTTTGCGTTGGGCCCAGGTGCGGCCGGGCCGCGTCACGGCCGGCTCGCGGATGGCGTCCAGGTCGAAGAAGTAGCGGGGGGACTTGGCGAACAGAAACACGTGCTCGTACCGGCCCGACAGCCGGTCAGTGACGGACTGGGGCATGGCGTTGGGCTTGTGCCACACGATCTTGTTACGCAGGATCCAGCCGTCATCAGACAGCGCCATCGCTACCCGCTCGGGCACCATCAGCAGGCCTTTGCGCGGGGCGATGGCGGTGGCGTTGACTCGGGCCGGCATGACCGCAGCGGCATCGGCGCGGAAGGACTTGGAGGCGGCGGCGTTGGCACGGTTAGCGTAGGTGTCGCCGAGGTTCAGCCACAACGTGCCGTCAGCGGCCAGCACACGCCGGGCCTGGCCGAACACCGCGCGCATGGTGTCCACGTAGGTCAGGGGGCTGTCTTCCAGCCCGTACTGCCCGGGCTGTCCGTAGTCACGCAGCCCCCAATACGGCGGAGAGGTGACGATGCAGTTCACGGACGCATCCGGCATCTCAGACAGCATGGTGAGCGCGTCGCCGAGCAGGAGCGTGGCTTGCTGGTCGCAGTAGTACGGTGCGGTGTTCACGCGGACCTCCGCTGCTCGGCGCCGATCGGTCCGAACACGGCGGCGGCGATCGCGTCCATGTCGTCGCCGTCGTTGCCGGTGGTCGGCTCGATCGCCAGGCGGGCCGGCGCGTTCAGCGCCTGGCGGGCGGTGTCGCTGACGGTCAGCGCGGCGCGGCGGCGGACGTCCCGCTCCAGTTTCAGCGCCTCGTATTCGGCGGCGTCCAAGGACAGTTCCAGCCGCTTGGCTGCGCCGAGCTGCGCCAGCTTCTCCCGGTCGGTGGCTCCCTGCTCTCGTAGCGCGGTGATCTCGATGGCGGTCTGGCACTGCGTGCCGACGATGGCGGCCTCGTGAGCGCGGTCCTTGGCGCGCTCGGTGTAGCCCTCGTGCCGGATGCCGTCGGTGCGCCGAACGCGGCGGGTGAGCACCCACCCAAGCACGGTCGCCGTGGCGGTTACGATCAGCGGTTCGCCGAGTCCGGCGGGGTAGGCCATCATGCCGACCGCCAGCGCGGCGGCGGTGAGGCTGCCACAGGTGCCGACCAACACCGCGTCTTCGGTGGCCGATGCCCAGGCGGTGACCGCGAGTCCGATGATGGCGCCCAGGCCCAGCGGGACCATGTCGCCGATGGAGTGCCGGGCGCCGTGGTCGGACCAGTGCCGGGCCAGCGCCAGCATGCAGCCGGTGACCGCCGGGGAGGCCAGCGCCAGCGCGATGGAGGTCGGGGAGACCGGCAGGTGCCGGCGCAGTGGCATCGCCGCGGCCGGCGGGTGCGTGGTGGTGGATTCGGTCATGGTTCAGCCCTCCCGGGGCAGGGGTGTGCGAAGTCTGTTTCAGGCAGCGCTGGGGGAAGGGAGGGACCGGCCAGGGGTGGCGAAACCGTGGTTTTCGGGGGTTCGCCAGGCCTTGTTTCCGGTCGCTCCCTGTCCTCCCTAGATCACGAATGCGCTGGTCAGGGCGAGGGAGGCGGCCTAGGGACAAGATCAGGGATTCTCCCTGTGTCCCTAGGCCTCTGCGCTAGTTCTCGCCGTCCTCGGAGTCGTCTTCGGGGCCGTTGTCGGTCGTCTCGGCGCGGTCGGCCATGGCGGCGTCGACCTGGCGGCGATCGACGTGCATGGTGCCGTCCTTGGTCTTGCGCGGGATCACGCCGTACGGCTTCAGCTCCTCGCCGAGCCGCTGCTGAGACCAGCCCTCGTACTCGCTCGGGTGTGCATCGGCGAGACGCGAGACCACCACGGAGGACTTCACCAGCGCTTCGGTGCCCATCGCCGCGGCGACGTCGTCCAGTAGGTCCCGGGGCTGGTCGTCCTGCTGCTCGGCGGCGTCGGCCGGCGCCATCCCCGCCTTGTCCAGCCCCTTCATGGCACGCGCGACCAGCGGAGACACCTGGTCGTTGCCCTCGTCGGCGGGGATGAAGAACATCCGCACCAGCTCAAAGGCGTTGACCGAGAATCCGATCGTCAGCGCGGTGCCGATGTCGGTGGCAGGGTTCAGCGTGGTGGCGGTGATGCCGGCCTTGTGCTTGCCGGTGCCGAGCAGGCCATCGTTGGCCACGTGGTCACCCACGGCGAATGCCACCCGGTTGGAGGTGTTGCGGGTGACATCCTTCGGGATGCTGTTCGCGGTCGGCGACACGGTGACGAACACCAGCGTGATGGCGCACTTGCGCGCCTTCTTCAGCACCTTGATGGCCAGGTCCTTGGCCTCGTCGCCGTACTTCTTGTGCTCGAACAGCTCGTGGCACTCATCGAAGACACGCACCAGCGGGCGCAGCCGCTTGTCCCGGATGGCGAGCTTGCGGGTCACGGCGGTCTCGCCGTACTTCTCCAGCAGCTTTCCGCGGCTGGTGACCTGGTCCCTCAGCCACCGCAGCTCGTTGAGTGCCGCCAGGGCCTGTTCGTCCTCATCGCCCTTGACCAGATTGGACAGCCGCGGGGCCATCAGGTCGTAGTCGGCGTTGAACGCCATCACGTACACGGCGATGTCCACCAGCGGGTCCTGCATCGCCCCGCACAGCAGGTTGCGGGTGAACGAGGATTTACCGGTGCCCATGATGCCACCGACCATGTAGTTCTTGGCCATCAGCGGCGCGCACACGGTCTCACCGCGCTGCGACACGGCGACCGGCACCCCGCGCTTGTCGAAGTAGTCCACGACCGCGCCGGTGTCCTCGGACAGCGGATACGGCGGAACCTTCGCCGTCAGCGACCCGGAGTCGGCCACCCACAGATCCAGCACCCCGGGCTTGCCAGTCGGTTCGGTCGGCCAGACCTCGATCGGGGTGCGCAGCAGGTTGTGCGCCAGCACGTGCTTGGTTTTGCCGGTGCCGATCATCTCGACCGTCACACCCTGCGGCAGCTGAAGTTGGGTGTGGTAGCCGTTGCCGGAGCGCACCGTGGGCGAGACCCACCGTGGCTTCCAACCGGCCTTGAACGCCCGGTTCAGCGCGCCCAGGTTCAGGTTCCGCAGTGCCTCGGTGATGGCGCCCTCATCCGGCACCGCCTGGCGGGTCTCGTCGTCCTCGGCGACCGCCGAGAGCCACTGCGGCAGTACACGGGCGTTGCGTCCGGCCGCCCATGCCGCGCCGGCGCCGAGGATCGGCAGCGACTCCAGCACCGGGCGCCACGTGGCGTTGCCGATGGCGCCGATGGTGCGCAGCGCGTTGAACGTGGCGGTGAAAGGGGTCGTGACCGCGCCGATGTGGTGGGTGTGCGCCCACAACGCGATGCCGATCACGGACAGAATCAGGCTCGCGGCGATGATGCCGTGTGCGATGCCAGCGGCGATGTGCAGTGGCAGCCGCAGCAGCTCCATGCGGCGCGCGTGCCGTTCGGTGCGGAACTTCGCCGCGCGGGCCTCCCACTCCAGCGCCGATTCGTGGTCACCGGCCGCGGTGGCGGCGCGCATCTGCGCCTGGTGGGTCGTGGTGGTGCGTGCCTCCCAGGCGCGGCGCAGCCCGATCCGCACGCCGGCCAGGATGAACGCGGCCTGGCGGGCGCCGAACTTGGTCGCGCGGTGCGCGAGCAGCCACCGCAGCAGCGTCTTGGCCTGCCGGTAGGCGGCGCGGACGTTGCGGATCGTCTGCCGGACGGGGGTGGTCTTGTCGGTGTTGTCCGTGTCCTGGGTGGCACTGGCGGCCGGCTGGTTCAGCCACTCCGGCACGTCCAGGTCATCGCCGGCCGTGTCGGTAGTGCCGCGGTTGGGGAAGGTCAGCACGGTCGCGCCGGTCACGTCGTCCTGCTCGGCGGTGGGGTTCGGGTAGGTCTCGGTCATCTCAGGCCACCTCCTCGGCAGTGTTGGTGTCGGTGTTGGTCGGGGTCGGTTCGGTTCCGCTCGGAGCGGTCGGCGTCGCATCGTCTTGGGCAGTGAGTGCGGCGGCGAGCTTGCGAGCGGTGACCGGCGCGATGTGCAGTTCGGTGCGGATCCGCTCGGCGGAGCGCTTGCCGCGCCAGGTCGGCACCTGTTCGGCCTCGATCAGCAACTCGGCGAAGTCACGGTCACGGATCGGGGTCGATTCGGCCGCCTTCTTCGGCTTGCGAGTCGAGGTCGATCGGGCCGGGCGGGTCGAGGTCGAGCCCGCACCACCGATCGAGGTCGATTCGGTCGCAGGGGTCGAGGTCAATTCGAATCCGGCGATCGGGGTCGATTCGACCGGGGCGAGGGTTTCGGCGATCGGGGTCGGGGCGAGTTCGCCGAGTCGGTACAGGGCCCGCTCACGGCGCGGCGCCTTGAAGCGCCACGCGCGGCCGTAACGGTCCTGCAGCTCGGTCTTGGCCAGGACGCGGGTGCGCTCCCGCACGAGGGCAGCGGGGTAGGAACGCTCCTCCCACAGCACCATCCGGCGCCACAGACCCAGCGTCGGCAAAGGTGCCAGCAACCACCGCGACACCCGCACACGATCCATGCGCCGGGTGCTGGTGAGCCGGGCCCGCTTGCGGACCACATGCGCGCCGACCTCCACCGACAGCGCCCACATCGCCGGCAGCACACCGTGCGCAAGCTTGTCGAAGCCGGTCAGCGGCGCCCGTCCGGTCTGATCGGCGATGTTCAGCTCGATGGTGACCGCGGTCAGCGCCCACGGGATCAGGCGCAGCCACACAAGGCGCATGTCGAGAATCGCCAACACGATGTCGAGGGCGGAGAACACGAAGATGCCCAGGTCGATTCCGGTCGGGACGGTCCAGGCCAGGCCGTGAAAGGACGGCTGCGCGGTGGCGTCCACGCGGTGGAAGGAGTTCACGAACCCCAGCAGGCCCAGCGCGCCGACCGCCGTGGACACGGCGGCGACGATCGTCTTCAACGGGCCCTCGATCGCCTTCACCACCGGCGCGTCCTGCTGCTCGGCGACGGACGGCGCGGCGGTCGGCATCGGCCATGACACGGCCGGGGCGGTGGGGGCGTGTCCATTGACGTGCTCAACGAAGGTGGTCACCGGTCGCTCCCTTCGGGTGCGGGCTGGCTCTGGCAGGACACGCAGTCGCGGGTGGCGGGAAGGCAGAAGTCGTAGACGGTGCCGCAGCCGGCGCAGGTCGAGCGCGCGGCGAGCATCGCCGCGACCGACCGGGCAAGGCCCGGGCCGTATTCGCGCTTGGGCACCGCGGCCGCCATGTCGTACAGGTAGGCCACCGCCGGCTTGCGGTGCCGCATCCACATCACCTGACCGGCCGGCGCCGCTCCGCCGGGCCGCAGCCCAGCGGCGGACAACTGGCGCCGCGTCGCCAAACCCTCAGGCGCCATCTGCCACGGGTAGGTGGGGATGCCGAACCGCTTGCCCTCCGGGTCCAGGAATCGGCGTGAAATCCGCGACATCACGCACCCCCTGCCGGGCTGGCCTGGCCGGTGTCGGCGTCGGCGCGGCGAGCCGAGTCGCACGGCGTGCACCACTGGGCGTAGACACCATGCTCGGGGTCGGCGTACAGCACGTATCCGCCAGGCCTGCTGAGCCGTCCGCACTCGTCGCAGCGCACGATGTCACCGCTGATGACCTGGGTCTGCTCCCAGTCCTGCCAGGTGCCGGCTTCGGGGTCGAAAGCCTGGATCTGGAAGAACTCCGCCACCTCCGGACCGTCCTCGTCCCCGCCGATCACCTCCTCAACCGGGCGGAAACGCCAGATGCCCAGCTCGCCAGGCCACCAGTCGGAGCGCCGGTCAAGGTCGAACCAGCACTGGGCACCCGGCGGCAACTCCACGCACTGCTCGGGATGGGTCACCTCGAACTGCCGGCACTCGACGTCATCGAACGGGTGCCGACCGGTGAAGATGCGCACCGTGTGCCAGGCAAACTCCGACTCCTCGACACGAAGCCGCAGGTCCATGTACTTGCGGACCATCCGCGACATACCGCGGTTCGCGTACTCGCCGGATTCCTCGACCACGTCGAACGCGCTGCGCAGTACGGCAGCGTATGCCTCGACCTCGTCGGGGGTGTCCATCAGTCGAATCTTCATCGGGCCACCCCCGCTCCGGTCGCGATGCCGTCCAGCGCGGTCAGGTCACCGGCGCCGGTGAGCAGGCATGCCGGGCAGTCCTCGGTGGCGTGGTCATGGATGAGGGCGGCGGCCGGCGTGCCGTCCACGGCGGCGATGTCGGCCTGGGCGTCGATCAGCGCGGCCAGCGCCAGCAGCCGCGCCGCGGACTTGCCCGTACCGGGCAGGCCGCCGATCAGGACGTTGTCGGCGACCAGCGCGGCGGCCTGCACGTCGGTGACCGGCGCCCACGCCAGGGTCGGGTCGGCGGCCAGCACCGCCAGCAGCGCCTCGGCCACCTCGGCGTGCATCGCGTCGGTGTAGTTGTCGGCAGCCAGCGCCGCCGCGCTCTCACGGTGAGTGCGGATCATCTCGGTACGCCGGGCCATGTCGGCGCGGTAGTTGTCCAGCACGCGCTGAATCGCGAAGGTGTCGGACATGGTCAGCGCCCCTTTCCGGGAGTCGCAGAAGTCGAGGACGCGCCGTGCATCGTGGTCAGGTTCGGGGTCGAGGTGGCACCCGGCATCGGCCAGGAGTGCTCGGGGTTCGAGGTGGTGGATGCGCCCCGCAGCACGTGAACGACCACCAGCCCCACACCGACGAAGAACGCGACCGAGACAACGAACCCGATCGCCTTGGCCAGCAACAGACGCCACCAGCGGGGCCGCAGCCCGCGCACCACCACGACCGGCGTCGCGCCGGCGGTGGAGCGGCGAACTCGGCGGTCCGCCCGCACCTCGTACATGATCAGGCCGGCAATGCCGACCACGATGGCCAGGACAATCACTCGGCCACCGCCTCGGAGTCGGCGCCGGTCCAGTACTCCAGCAGGCCGGCCAACTGCTCCTCGACCGACTCCAGCAGGTACGTCCGCTCGCAGAACTCGTCAGCCAGACCTTCGCGGATCTCGCCGAGGATTGCCTCTATCACCGCGGTCACGACGCGACCGCCATCTGCGCCTGCTCGCCGCCGGTGTAGGTGCTCGCCGACTCGTACTCGTCGATGGCCCAGACCGGCACGCGCACGACGCCGCCCTTCGCGCCGATCCGCATGGCCTTCAGGTGGCCGGCGTCGATCTCGCGGTAGATGGTCGAGGCGTGGACGCCGTACATCTCCGCCACCTCGGCGACGGAGTACGTCCGGCGGACGTTCCTCTTGCTGTCCGGCGCCTGGGCGCCGGGGTTACCCTGGTGAAGCATCGTGTGATCTCCCTAAATCGACGCTCGATGTGTCAGCCCTGGCGGGGCGCGGAGCGGCAACTCCGGGCCGTACAACCGCCAGGGCTCTTGCTTGCGTCGCCCAGGCAAGCGCCACTTGTACCTAGACGACTAGGTACATAGTTTCTCTGCCTCAGAGTGCTGTCAAGCGCATCTGTTGCATGTCTTGCTGGGCTGAGATCTACGGTGCCTGCGCTGCATACCCGCGCGGCAGACGACAGCGGGGGACAGGACATGACAGGGGGTGACAGTGATCGCTTGCCTTCGCGGCCAGCGAGGGGACACGATGTGTGAGACCACTGCGACGGTCGGTGGATTCGGGGTTTGGCATGTCGAAGCTGAGGCAGGAACGCGAAAAGCGCGGCTGGAAGAAGGCGCGGCTCATTCATGAGCTACAGCAACACGCCGCCGCTGATGGAATCCCCCTGGCATCACACGCCAGTCTTCTAAGGATGCTGGCGCGATGGGAGAACGCAGCAACAGCCGTTGACTCCCCTTATCGGGAGCTGTTCTGCAAGATCTACGGCCTTACTGCGGAGGAATTCGGGTGGCCTGCTCGCGGTCAAAACGCCCGCGTTTCGGACGGCGAGGGTTATCAGCCATCACTGACGGTCGCCGTAGCTGAGCTTGCCAACCTCACCGGCCATGACGTTGCGCGAAGTTCAGGACTGCTCAACGCGCCCTACGATCCCAACGCGCTTACTCGCGCAGCGCTCGACTGGCTATTCGCCGGCGGGAGCGACGACCTCACCCGCACCGGCTCTCTTCCGGTGACCATGGGAGATGTCCAGGAAATCCGACAGGCTACGGAGACGTTCGATCAGCTCGACCGGCAGATAGGTGGAGAACAATCCCGAGAGGTCGCGGCACGATACCTCCGCGATCGAGTGATCCCACGGCTACGCGGCACCTGCACCGAAGAGGTTCGCCGCGAGCTGTTCGCAGCAACAGCCGTGCTCTGCGAAATCATAGGCTGGATGGCCTATGACACAGGGCGGCATTCCGCAGGTCAGCGGTATTTCACTCAGGCTCTACGCATGGCTGACGCGGCTGGTGATCGAGCGCTTGGGGCCTACGTCCTTACGAGCATGAGCGATCAGGCTCTCTACCTGCGCCATCCGAGCGAAGCACTCCGGCTTGCCCGCGCTGCCAGCAGCCAAGCGGGGGCAACTGCGGTTGTCCAAGCTGAAGCTGCGATGTTCGAAGCGCGATCTCATGCGCAACTTGCCGACACACGCGCGGCGAGTGAAGCGATTGCTCGGGCGGAAAGCCTGCTCTCGGCAGCGGCATCGAACGAACGCCCGGAGTGGTCGTCACCCTTTGATGACGTGGTGTTCTCCAGTCACGCAGGGACGTGCTGGGTAGACCTCGGCATCCAAGAGGCGGCGTCGGAGCACTTCGAGGCTCTGCTAGAGCGGCTACAGGGTCAGGCACGTAGGCAGTTGTATGGCACGGTCCAGCTCGCGCGTATTGCCCTGCTCGGCAGAGACCCCGAACATGCCGCCGATCTCGGCCTCAGAGCGCTGGAGACTCCCGGCGCACTCCAGTCCGTTCGCTCGCGGCGCCACGTGTCGGACCTGGCAAGCGCCCTAAAGCCGCACGTTGCGAGTCCATCGGTTCGCGAGTTCGTTGAGCGTGTCCGCGCAGAATCGCCGACCAAGCCGTGATGCTCGGCTACCGTGGCACTGTGGGATTTGATGACGACATGATCGCCGAAGGCGAGCCTGAGAAGGAGTTCAATCCCGGCATCGCCTCGCGACTGCCGCGTAAGCGCGTCGCCGGCGGCGTCCTGTTCCACGACGGTGAGGGCCGCATCCTCATGGTTGAGCCGGTCTATAAGCCCACTTGGGACATCCCCGGCGGCCTGGCCAACGATGACGAATCGCCTCTCGCGGCATGTCGTCGGGAGGTCCGCGAAGAAATGAAGCTGGATATTGAGCCTGGACGGTTGCTCGTAGTGGACTGGATCCCTCGTCACGGCGTGTGGCGCGATGGCCTGATGTTCATCTATGACGGCGGGAGCCTCACAACTGACCAGCTCAACGCCGTATCGCTTCAGGCCGAAGAACTGTCGTCGTACAAGTTCGTGACGCTAGAAGAAGCCGCCGGCCACGTTCGACCCTCGCTCTCGCGCCGACTCGGCGCAGCCGTCGCAGCGCTCAAGTCGGGCATGCCCGCCTATCTGGAATTCGGCCGTCCGGCGCCGGATGCCTGAGCGGCGACCAACCTCCGCCGGCCAGCGACGTAGAGGAGACCGTCCTCTTCAAGGCCTTTCAAGGCTGCTCGTGCGGTACGGCGAGAGACCGAGTAGCGATTCTGGATCTCCGCTTCTGTCAGGAATGACGAGCCGGTGGGAAACGCGTCCGAACCGATGAGCGCTCGGAGCTTGGTCGCAACCACGGCGTACTTCGCCTGACCAGACTCGTCGTCGTCTTCATCGCGAACGTACGTGCCGCGGCCGTGGACCGTTACGACAAGCCCACCTTCTGCAAGCAGGGCGACGGCCCGGCGCACCGTGTCGCGGGCAGCCCCGAACTCCTCGACAAGCAAAGCTTCCGTGGGCATCTGCGAGCCGGGCGGATACGCCTTCGACTCAATACGCTGCTCCAGCGCCGCCGCGATCTGGCGGTATCCGCGCGCACTCACAGTCTCGCTCACACCGCTCCTTCATCGTCTGGACCTAACCAGGCTAGCGACAGACCACCAGGGCTGCGCAGGAGTCAGTGTCGTCCGGCGTCATTCCCCGGCACGGCATGGCCTGTCAGGCAAGCTTTCTGCCGTACCGCTGGTAGGTCCTGACAGACTGGCGGCATGGAGGACTACCGCTTCGACCTGACCCGAGTCCGGCTGAAGAGCTACAGAAGCATTGCGGCAGCTAACGTCGAGCTGGGCCCGCTACTGTTCTTGGTTGGACCCAATGGCTCCGGCAAGAGCAACTTCCTCGATGCCTTGCGCCTCGTGTCTGATTCACTGTTGACCTCGTTGGACCAGGCGTTGCGTGCCCGTGGCGGAGTATCGGAAGTTCGACGGAGATCAACCGGTCATCCAACCCACTTTGCGATTGACCTCGATTTCAGGGGCCCCTACTACTCTGGGAAGTACGGATTCACTGTCGCCGCTGTTGGCGGCGGAGGCTTCCGCATCTCGCGCGAGGAATGCGACGTCTGGACAACTCGAACACGCGAGGAAGACCCTGCCCCAGGTCGCACTTATTTCAAGATTGAAAACGGGAAGCTCCTCGAACACTCCGAACTGGTAATGCCGCCCGTGAGCGATCAACGGCTTTATCTGGTATCGGCGGCGGGGATCGAAGGTTTCCGACTTGCATTCGACGGGCTCGCAGGCATCAGTGTCTTCAACATCAACCCCGATGCAATGCGTCGTCCGCAGACACCGGATGCTGGTGATTTCCTGGCTCGCGACGGTTCAAACATCGCAAGCGTGCTGCATCGCCTGGAGAGGAGCGACTTCGGCCGCGAGGTGAAGCCACGCATTGAGAGTTACCTTCAGCACATCGTTCCGGGCATGCACAGCGTATCTCGGGAGAACCTCGGCAACTGGGAGACTTTGCAGTTCAGCCAGGAAGTTCCAGGCTCCAAAAACCCTTGGCATTTTCAGGCTCAATCAGTATCGGACGGTACGCTTCGCGCTCTCGGAGTGCTCGTGTCACTTTTCGCAGGCACCGGAAGAACCTTGAGTCCAGTCGGCATTGAGGAACCAGAGACCGCATTGCATCCTGCCGCAGCAGGAATCCTCCTGGATGCGTTGCGTGATGCAAGCGAGCGGCGTCAAATTATCGTCACTAGCCACAGCCCAGACCTACTGGACCGCAACGACTTCGAATTGGAGGAACTCCTCGCTGTGCGCTCCTCCGCAGGCGAAACGAAGATCGGCGGTCTGGACAAGGCTGGCGTCCTAGCCCTTAGGAAGCAGCTCTACACACCAGGCGAGTTGCTGCGCACCGATCAGCTAATCCCGGCGCCGGAGAACGAACAGGTGCCATTGGAGTTTGGGTCGTGACAACCGTTCCAGTAATTGCGCCCATCGTGGAGGGGTACGGCGAGGTCAACGCCGTGCGCGACCTCATCACGCGGATCGCTTCTGAGGTATGTGGGACCTGGACCCTCGTAGCCCCGGCCTTCCGCCTCGATTCAGGGAAGATGCGCAAGCCGGATGAGCTTGCCAAAGCAGTTCAGGTTGTGGCTGAGCGTGTTCCAGATCGTGGTGGCGTTCTGATCCTGAGGGACGGCGATGACGGCGATGTCACATGCCCGGTAGACCTGGCTCGTTCCCTCAGCCCAAAGCCAGGTCTTGTAACGGTCCCCGTCGAAGTCGTAATCGCTCGTCACGAGTATGAGGCCTGGTTCCTAGCCGCCGCAGAGTCGTTGCGGACACACCAGGCGGTTCTCGATGACGCGACCAGCCCGGACGACCCAGAAGCGATTCGGGGTGCGAAACAACGACTCGAAAAGATGATGAACCAGAAGTACCGGGAGACGCTTCACCAAGTTAGCTTCTCTGCGATCATGGATCTGACTTCAGCCCAGGCTAGGAGCAGGTCCTTTCGAAGGATGGTCAACGCGGTTCGCTCGCTCGTTGCTGATCCGCAGGCAGGCTGAGCGGTAGCAGTTCGGGTTGCAGTCCGGACGCGTCTGGACTTTCGCACTGGACTGACGAGGTTTCGCGTAGCCGCCCTGCGCCCAGCTCACTATCTTGGCGCGAGGACTAGGACTTATGCGGAATCAGTTGGAAAGCGTGTTGGGGGCAACCCCTCACGAGTTCAAATCTCGTATCCTCCGCGTTCGCCCAGCTGGGCGTGGCAAGGCCCGGACCTCGGTCCGGGCCTTCGTCGTCTCCGGGGTGCGAAGGACCGGCGTCGGCAAGGGGAACGCCGGGGTAAGCGGATGTGACGTATCTCGCACTGCCGCGGCGGGCTCCCGAGCCCGGAACGCGTCTCACACGTTCGAGTGACACAGCTCCCTCAGACGCACGGACCCCTCAGACGCAAAGCTCCCTCAGACGCCCAGCCGCGCCAGGAATTCCTCAAGCTTCCCCGTCATGCGCCCGACCTGTTCCTCCACGTTCAGGGTCTCCTCCATGCGGTCGCCGGCGGCGCCGGGCGTCTTCGTGCCGCGGATGTAGCGGGAGCAGGCGAGGTCGGAGCAGAGGTAGAGGCCCACCGAGTTGCCCTGGCGGCCGGCGTCGCCGGCTTTGCGGCCGGTCATCAGGGATACGCCGCCGCCCGGGTGTGTCGTCAGACAGAGCGAGCACAGGTTGCGGCGCAGGAATCCCTTGCGAGTCGTGGCGCTGCGGAGCGTGACGCCGGTCAGGCCGTCGCCGCGCGGCGTCACCAGGTACGCGCGGTCCTGGGCGCCGAGGTCGCGCCAGCCGAGGAAGTCGAGCTCGGGCCACGGGATGTCGGCCAGGTCGCGGGGCATCGGGATGCGCTTGGCCTCGCCCTGGGAACAGTTGGCGAAGCTGGCGCGGATGGCGTCTTCGGTCACCGGGTGCATGGGATCGAGCTGACCACGGCGGGCTCGGAACAGCAAAGCGGATTCTGTGGTGTCTCACGCGGTGCCCGGGCTTTGCGCGACCCGGGCACCGCGCTGTCTCCGCCGCGCTACTTGAGCTGGAGAGTGGCGAGCAGCGACTTCATCGTGGTGATCGCCGTCTCCATCTGACCGCTCTGCACCGCGGCCAGGAACTGGTCCGGAGTGACCTGCAACGGTGCGTACGGGCCGTGGATCACGGGGAGCCGGGCGGGATCGGTCGCCGAAGGATCAGGCGTGCCGCTCTGAGAAGCCAGGGGCTGGGCAGAGAGCATCATGTCCACGACCGGCTTGCTCAGGTCATCCGGAAGGAACACATAGTGGTCCAAGGACGGGTAGTCCGAGGGGGCCGACGAGGTGCTGTTCGGATACACCCCACGGACCATCAACGTCCCGCCGGGGACCTTCCGGCTCGTGCAGTCGCCGCCTGCCGAGCAGCCTCCGTATTCCTGCTGCCGCTCCTGCGTGTTCAGGACGGTGGCCATCCAGTAGAACTGGTTCCTGCCGGTCGGCCCGGTCATCGACCAGGCCGGATCCGGCTTGGACCAGTCGATGGTGACTTTCAGCCCCGCCGGAAGCGCCGCCTGGGCGGCCGCGGAGACGCGGCCTTCGGCGGCTGCGACCGCTGCCGCGGTGTCCTTCGCGACCGGCGTGCGGGAGTCGAGCAGGTACTCCACCTTCCCCAGGCCCGGCTTCGCCAGCATCGCGACGAGGTCGTCGCCGGACATCATCAGCCCCGAGGCGTCGAAGGCCGGCGGGGTGTTCCAGGTGGGCGGCCAGGGGATGCCGGGCTCGGCGTCCGCCGGCTCGTGATCGGCGTACTGGACCTTCGCGGTCGCCGCCGTCAGCTTGAAGTTGAACGCGTATTCGGTGAGGTCGTCCGGGACGAACGTCATCGACAGCGATCTGCTCACGACGGTCTTCTCCGTGCCCGGCTTGAGGACGTCCGGCGGAAAGCCGGAGCCGGTCAGCACCTGATCCGCCTCGGTGCTGATGTGCTCGTCGAGGTAGACCGTCCCGCCGTCGACCGTCCTGGTCCGGCAGGTGCCCCCCGGCCGACAGGCGATCTGGCGGGCCGTACCGGACCTTTCGTCGGGGGGCGGCAGACCGACCCACATGGTCGCCTCGTTCGTCCCGGTCGGCCCGGACATGATGCCGCTCACCTGGTCGGTGGTGGCCAGGTCGCTGCGCAGTTGCACCGCCCCGAACGTGACCCCGGCGGGCAGCAGCGGCTGCAGGGCCGCCGCCAGCCGGGTGTGCAGGTCCTGGATCTTGTCGATCCCGACCCGCGTCGGCCCGAAGCCCAGATACCCGGTCGGCTTCACGGGAGGAGGCTCGGAGGTCACCTGCTGCACCGGGTTCGGATTCCCGTGCCTTCCCGGCGTCACCCCGGTCACCACCGCGAACGTCCCGATCACCGCCGCGACGCTCAGCACCACACCGCCGGCGGCGACGAGCCTGCGGTTCCGGCGCCGCGCCGCGTCCCCGCGGGCGATGGACCCGCTCGCGAGGTCGCGCAACGGCGGCTCGGCGCCGACGAAGGCCGTGCCGAGGAAACCGCGCACGGCGACTTCTTCGTTCTCTTCGATACGCATGTCAGGTCTGCTTTCCTCACTCCTGCTCATGATCGGCCTGACGTCTCGATGAACCCGGCCAGCGACTCCCGCAGCAGCCCCAGGCCGCGGCTGGCCATGCTCTTCACCGCGCCCTGAGAGATGTCGAGGATCCCCGCGGTCTGCTCGACGCTCATGTCCTCCCAGTACCGCAGCACCACGACGGCGCGGGTGCGCGGAGGGAGCAGCTTCAGCGCTTCCAGCACCGCGAGCCGGGTCTCGCTCGGCTCCGCCGACGGCGACGCCGTCTCGGGGAGGTGCTCCAGGGGCACCACGTCCAGGCGCCGCTTCCTGGAGTCCAGAAAGCACCGGTAGACCACCTGCCGCGCGTACGCACCGGGGTTGTCCGCGGCCCGGACCCGGTTCCAGTGCCGGTAGATGCGGTCGAACGCGGTCTGGACGAGGTCCTCTGCGAAGTGCCAGTCGCCACAGAGCAGGTACGCCGACCGTCGCAGATGGCCCTGGCTGGCCACGGCGAACTCGCGGAACTCTTCCCGCGGGTCGGGTCGCTCCTCCGCAGGCGGGCTTCCGGGATCAAATCTGTGGCGCGTGGCGTCTCCATAACGGGTGGCGGTGGGAGACGGGCGGGAGAATCTCACGTCAGTGTCGACTCCTGTAATCCGCGAGCGGGTTCGCAGAGCGCGCCACGATTTTCGCGCCTACATCACAGACCGGCCCCGTTCCGTCACGATTTTGTGTCCTCTTTGCCCATCGGGCGCCGCCTCCCCGATCCGCTCCGGCTACCCTGGTGCCGTGATCTTCAAGCGCATCGGCGAAGGGCGGCCCTACCCCGACCACGGACGCTCCTTCAAGGAGTGGGCCGAGGTGGCCCCGCGCCAGATCCGCCTGGACCAGCTCATCACCACTAAGCGCCACCTGGACCTGGACGCCCTGCTGTCCCAGGACTCCACGTTCTACGGCGACCTGTTCGCCCACGTCGTGCACTGGCAGGGCGGCTACTACCTCGAAGACGGCCTGCACCGCGCGGTGCGCGCCGCCCTCCAGCAGCGCACGGTCCTGCACGCGCGGGTCCTGGACCTCGGGCAGTGAAGGGCCGGGCCGCCGCGCTGACCAGCGCCGTCGCGGTCGTCGCGATCCTCGCCGGGGTGCTCTGGTACGCCAACCGCCCCGCCCCCTCGGCGGCCAAGGCGGGCGACTGCATCACGGCGCCCTCCTCCGGCAGCTTCAAGACCGTCGGCTGCACCGACAGCGGTGCGGCCTTCAAGGTGGCCGCGGTGCTCACCAACGGCGACAGCAACGGCTGTGACGCCTATCCGGCGGTCGTCATGGCGGTCGTGAACAAGGACCGCAGCAAGACCTTGTGCCTCGGCAGCGCCAAGTAGCACTCCCTTTGCGGGCGCGGGGGACGTCCGGAGCATTACGCTGCGAAGGTGCATGATCTCCGGGAGTTGCTGAGATCCGGGCTCTTCCGGAGACTGTTCGCGACCCGTCTGGTCGGCCAGTTCGGCGACGGCGTCTTCCAGGTGGCCCTGGCCGCCTTCGTCGTGTTCTCCCCGGAGAAGGAGGCGACGGCCGCCGACGTCGCGAAGGCGTTCGCCCTGCTGCTGATCCCGTTCACGGTCATCGGGCCGTTCGCCGGGGTGTTCCTGGACCGCTGGCGCCGCCGGCAGGTGCTGCTCTTCGCCAACCTCCTGCGCGCCGTGATCGTGCTGATCGTGGCGGCCCAAGTCGTAGCCGGGCACAGCGGGTTCCTCTTCTACACCTCCGCGCTCGCCGTCCTGAGCTGCAACCGCTTCATCCTCGCCGGATTGTCCGCCGCTCTTCCACAGGCTGTGGATAACGAGCGGCTCGTCGTCGCCAACTCGGTCTCGCCGACCACCGGGACGCTCGCCGCGACGCTGGGCGGCTCCGTCGGCGTCGTGGTCCGCGCGCTGGTGGGATCCGGAGACGGGGCGAACGCGCTCATCCTCGTCGTAGGCGCTGTCCTCTATATGACGGCCGGTCTAGTAGCGCGCACGATGCCGCGTGACTCGCTCGGTCCGGACGAGAACCCCGACACCACCGCCTGGAGCGAGCTGAAGATCGTCGCGCGCGGTCTCAGGGAGGGCCTGGAGCATCTCAGGGACCGCAAGCCCGCGGCCGCCGCGCTCGGCGCCATCACCGCCAACCGCTTCTGTTACGGCCTGACGACCATCATGGTGCTGCTGCTGTTCCGCAACACCTTCAACGCCCCCGGCGACACCAACGCCGGACTGCGCGGCTTCGGCACCGCGGTCGCCGTCTCGGGAGTCGGCTACTTCATCGCGGCCGTGGCCTCGCCGATCATCTTGCGCCACGTCGATTTCCCGACCTGGATCACGGTCTGCCTGATCGCCTCCGCGATCACCCTGGCCGCCTCCGCCGTCTGGTGGCGCGTCGTCCCGCTGCTGATCGGCGCACTCGTCCTGGGATTCCTGGCCCAGGGACAGAAGATCTGCACCGACACCACGGTGCAGCGCAATATCGAGGACTCTTATAGAGGACGCGTCTTCTCGCTCTACGACATGCTCTTCAACGGTGCGTTCGTCGCGGCGGCCGCGGTGGCCGCCGCGACGCTGCCGGCGTCCGGGAAATCCCCGGCGCTCCTTTACGCGACCGTCGCTGTGTACCTCGTAGCGGGAATCGCTTATGCCGGGTTCCGCGTGGCCTCGCGCTCGGCCCACCAGGACCGCAGTTCCGTCTCCGCCGTGTCGTGATCCAGCGGGCCGCGGTCCATGCGCAGCTCCAGCAGGAACTTGTAGGCGGCCCCGACTTCCGGGCCCGGCTTGATCCCGAGGATCCGCATGATCTCGTTGCCGTCCAGGTCCGGGCGGATCGAGTCGAGCTCCTCCTGCTCGCGCAGCTCGGCGATGCGGCGCTCCAGATCGTCGTACGCGTGCTCCAGCATCAGGGCCCGGCGGCGGTTGCGGGTGGTGCAGTCCGAGCGCGTCAGCTTGTGGAGACGCTCCAGCAGGGGACCGGCGTCGCGCACGTAGCGGCGCACCGCGCTGTCGGTCCACTCCGCCTCGCCGTAGCCGTGGAACCGCAGGTGCAGCTCCACCAGCCGCGAGGTGTCGTCGATGATCTCCTTGCTGTACTTCAGTTTGCGCAGCCGCGAGGCCGTCATGTGCGCGCCCACGACCTCGTGGTGGTGGAACGACACGCCGCCGCCGGGCTCGAAGCGCCGGGTCTTCGGCTTGCCGATGTCGTGCAGCAGCGCGGACAGCCGCAGGATCAGGTCCGGGCCGTCCGTCTCCAGGTCCATCGCCTGCTCCAGCACGATCAGCGTGTGCTCGTAGACGTCCTTGTGGCGGTGGTGCTCGTCGATCTCCAGGCGCAGTTTGGGCAGTTCCGGCAGCACGATCTCGGCCAGCCCGGTGTCCACCAGCAGCGCCAGGCCGGCCCGCGGGTTCGGGGCCAGCACCAGCTTGGAGAGCTCGACCTGGACCCGCTCGGCGCTGACGATGGACAGCCGCTCGGCCATGCCGGTCATCGCCTTGCGCACGTCCGGGGCGACGTCGAAGCCGAGCTGCGCGGCGAAGCGGGCCGCGCGCATCATCCGCAGCGGGTCGTCGGAGAAGGACATCTCCGGGGTGCCGGGCGTGCGGAGCAGACGGGCTTCCAGGTCGGCCAGGCCGCCGTGGGGATCGACGAACTCGAATCGCCCCGCGTCCGCGGTCAGCCGCACGGCCATGGCGTTCACCGTGAAGTCCCGGCGGAACAGGTCGTCCTCGATCGAATCGCCGTACGCCACCTCGGGTTTGCGCGACTCGCGGTCGTAGGCCTCGGAGCGGAAGGTGGTGATCTCCAGCTTCGCGCCGTCCTTCTGCGCGCCGACCGTCCCGAAGGCGATGCCGACGTCCCACACCGCCTCGGCCCAGCCCTGCACCAGTTTCAGCACCTGCTCGGGGCGCGCGTCGGTGGTGAAGTCCAAGTCGTCGCTGTGCCGGCCCAGCAGCGCGTCGCGGACCGGACCGCCCACCAGAGCCAGGCTGTGACCTGCGGCGGCGAACCGGCCGGCCAACTCGCCGACCACCGGCACGACTCGTAGCAGTTCTGTTACCGCCGCCTGCTGTGCCTGGTCAAGCTGCGGTTCCGGGGGCCGGCGCTGGTCGGTGTGCATGGTGTCCGAGTTTACGTGTCGGGGCGCGGTCGCCGGGCCGGACTACGATTCGTCAGGTGACCAGCCGAGTCTGCCGCGCGCTCTCCGCCTTCGCGCTGTTCGTGGGCGCCGCCAGCTTGTTGCCCGGCAGCGCTCGGGCCGATGCCTCCGCCGCGGCCGACGCGGCGCGGTCGGCGTCCCGGCCCGTTCAGGTCGGGATCGGCACGGTCTCACCGCAGATCCCGAACTTCAACGACTTCTCCCAGAAGATGACGTTCTCCGGCCAGCTTCTCAACACGGGCTCGGTCCCGCTGAAAAGCATCCACCTCGAACTGCAGCGCAGCCTGGTCTACAGCCGGAACGACATGGGGTCGGCCGAGGGCAACGACTTCAAGCTGAAGAGCCAGGACTTCAGGGGCTCCACGCTCGCCGCCGGCGCCACCCAGCAGTGGCAGTTCAGCCTCACCGAGACCGACTTGTTCGGCTCGCACAGCCCGACCCCCGGGGTCTACGCGATCGACATCGACGCCTTCGACTCCGACGGCAACTTCCTCGGCGGCCAGCGGACGTACACGATGTGGGAGCCCAAGCAGGTCAAGGGCGCCCAGCAGGCCCGGATCGCGCTGATGTGGCCGGTGGTCGGCCAGCCCGGGCTGACCGGGCAGACGACGGCGAACAACGCGGCGGCGCCGGTCCTGGCGGACCGGTCGACGGCGCAGCAGTACGCACCGGACGGCCGCCTGAGCAAGATCATGCAGGAGGGACAGAACCTGCCCCTGGTGAACTGGCTGGTCGACCCGGACGTGCTCTACACCGCGAGCCAGTTGAGCACCAGCTACTTCATCCCGGACCCGACGGACACCACCCACACCCGCTCGACCGGCGCCCCTGGCACCGACTCGACCGACGCGAAGAACTGGGTCGCCCAGGCCACCGCTCTGCTCGCCTCCCCGGACGCCCAGAACTGCTGGAACCTGCTGTACGGCGACCCGGACCTGAACACCCTCTCGCACAGCCCGAACGGGCAGAGCGTCCTGAACGCGGCGGCGGGCGTCCAGGCGCCGGTCAACACCGGCTGCCGCCAGGGCGGCCAGACCGTCGCCTGGCCCTCCGACGGCCAGGCCGACGCCGCGACGCTGGCCGGGATCGCCGCCGCCAGGGTCCCGAACCTGGTCACGCTGGTGGGCTCCTCGACCGCCACGAAATGGCCCTCGGCGCACGCCTCGCTGCCGAACAGCCCGAACACGGTCGTCTACGACAACGCCCTGTCGAGCATCTTCGCCGACCCGGCCAAGACGCCCCAGTCCCCGGTGGACAACGTCGGCGTCCTGGCCGGGCAGAAGTGGCTGGCCGAGACCGCGCTGGCGGCCCGGGAGGGCTCGGGGACCCTGGTGGTGACGCCGCCGCGGGACTTCGATCCGCCGAAGGAACTGCTGGACGCCATCAACGCCATGAAGTCGGTGCCCACCGCCAACCAGTGGTTCGGGCTGGACCCCCTGAGCCAGGTGACCGCCTCCCCGGCCGCGCCGCAGAAGACCTCGGCGCTGACCAAGATCTCCACCGCGAACCTGCCGGCCGCCACGGTGAACTCGACCTCGGACAGCCTGCAGCTCTACCGCTCGCTGCACGCGATCATGCCGAACCACCCGTTCGACGCCGCTGTCCCGACCCGGCCGGTGGCCACCTGGTGGCGCGGCCACGACGGCGGCGCGGTGTTCGCCGACACCGTGTACTCCACGGTCGTGACCGATCACGGTCTGGTGTCCTTCGGCGAACAGACACCGCCACTGACCATGTCCGGCAAGACCGGAACGGTCCCGGTGACGATCAAGAACGACACCGACGCGGCCATCGTGATCTATCTGCGGGCCCAGGAACTGGGCGCGCACACCATGGAGCTCAAGGTCAACGCGGACCAGGGCGCGCACACCGTGCTCCCCGGCCAGGTGAACACGGTCCGTATCCCGGTCCAGGCGCAGGGCAACGGCCAGCAGGTCGTCCTGGTCGCGAAGCTGTACACCTGCAAAGACCAGAAGCAGAATTGCACGTATTATCCGACGAACCTGATCAAACCTCTGAAGAAAGACGGCAGCACCAGCGTCACGGTCAAGGTCAGCCGCATCGGCATCATCGCGCTGGGCCTGATGATCGGATCGGGAATGTTGCTGATCCTGTTGATCGGATTGCGCGTCTACCGCGCCAAGCGCACCCATCACGCCCCCGCACAGGACACAATGGCAAGCTGAAACACCGACAATGATCGGACGACAGACACCACGGACGCGGGGAGCGCTGGAGAAATGACGAGCGACGGCAGTGGTCTGTGGCACCCGGATCCGCCGCGCGAAGACGACGACCAGCGGCCCCGGCGCGTCCCCCAGACTCCTCCCGGCGGACCGCAGGGTGGTGATCCTCGTCACGCCCCGGGCCCCGGGCCGGCTCCGCAGCAGCCGCAACAGCCGTGGACGCCGCAGGCCGAACCGCGCTTCGACCCGCAGACCGGCCGCCCGCTGCACCCGGATCCCCGCGCCGGCCAGGGCCGTCCTGCGCAGGCGCCCCAGCCCCCGGTGAACCAGCCGCCCCACCAGCCGCCCCACCAGCCGCCGCACCAAACGCCGAGCCAGCCCCGCCCCGATCGCGCGCGGCCGGGACAGCCCGGCGGACCCGAGCAGCCCGGCCACCGCGAGCAGTACGCCGGCCCGCAGGACCCGTATCGCGGAGGCCGGGACCCGTACGCCGGGGATCCGCGCCAGGGCGGCCATCCCCCGCAGCGCGGCGGCGAGCAGTACCCGAACCCCGGAGCCCCCGGACGCGGACCGCGCCCCGAGCAACGGCCTGATCAGCGCCCCGAGCAGCGTCCTGATCCGCGGAACCCGCAGCAGTACGCCGGTCCCTCGCACGGCCGCCAGCCCGAGCCCCGCCAGCCCGACCCGCGCCAGGCCCCCGGACGCCCCGAGCAGTTCGGCGGCGCGCCCTCGCACGGCGCCGATCCGCGCCGGGCCCAGGCCGACGCCTGGCAGCCGAGCCCGCCGAACGGCGGCCACGAACCGAGCCAGGGCCGCCGCGTCGTCGACGACAACCGCGCGCTGTTCCGTGACGAGGTCCCGGGCCGCGGCGGCGACCCGCAGCCGCCGTCGTGGCAGGCTCCGCAGGACCAGTACTCCGCGGCCGCCGACGACGACGGCCGCGAGCGCGACTGGCGCGACGACTACGAGGACGCGGTCAGCGCCACCCGCTGGGACCTCTCGCCGATCCCGACGATGACGGTCGCGCCGCGCCGCGCGAACCCCAGCAACCTCGAAGCCCTGATACCACCACGTCGCGGCCGCGTTCAGGGCCCGGCGACGCGCGGGCCCGGCGGTCCGGCCGGCACCGGGCCCGGCACCCGCGAGGGCGCTCCCGGGGAGCCGGGCCTGCGCGAGCGCACCCCCACAGAGGTCCGCCCGCAGGCCCCGGCCGAACCCAGCATCAGCCGCGCCTCGCGGCTGATGGCCCTGGGCACCCTGGCCTCCCGCCTGACCGGCCTGGTGCGGCAGTTCCTGCTGGTCGCCGCGATCGGCACCGCCGGCATCGCCAACTCCTACACCATCGGCCTGAACCTGCCGAACATGCTGTACATCCTGATCATCGGCGGCGCGCTGAACGCGGTGTTCGTGCCGCAGCTGGTGCGCTCGATGCACCGGGACCGCGACGGCGGGTCGGCCTACGCCAGCCGGCTGCTGACGCTGGTCCTGAGCGGCGTGCTCGCCCTGACGATCATCACGGAGCTGTTCACCCCGCAGCTCGTCGACCTGTTCTCCAGCTTCAAGGGCTCCAACCGGCAGCTGGCGATCGACCTGGGCCGCATGTTCATGCCGCAGATCTTCTTCCTGGGGCTGTTCGTGGTGCTCGGCCAGATCCTCAACGCCAAGGGCCGTTTCGGGCCGATGATGTGGACCCCGGTGCTGACCAACGTCGTGGTCATCGGCTCCACCGGCGCCTACTGGTACATCAACCGCAGCAGCGACCTGACAACCTCGACCATCCCGGCGGCCGACGTCCGGCTGCTGGGCCTGGGTGTCACGCTGGGCATCGCGGTGCAGGCGCTGACCCTGCTGCCCTACATCAAGTCCGCCGGCATGAACCTGACGCTGCGTTTCGACTGGCGCGGCCACGGGCTGGGCAAGGCCGTCACGCTGGCCAAGTGGACGCTGCTGTTCGTGCTGGTGAACCAGGTCGGCCTGGCCGTGGTGATGCGCTACGCCTCCAACGTCAACAACGACGGCTTCGAGCACTGGGGCGTGGCGGCGTACAACAACGCCTACATGATCTGGGGCCTGCCGCAGGCCCTGATCACCGTCTCGGTGATCACCGCCCTGCTGCCCCGGATGAGCCGCGCCGCGGTGAAGAACGACCTGGCCTCGGTCCGCGACGACATCTCCTACGGCCTGCGGGTGACCGGCGTCGCGATCGTGCCGGCCGCCTTCGCGTTCCTGGTCCTGGGCCCGCAGATCGCCGTGGTGCTGTTCAAGCACGGCGGCATGTCCTTGGACAACGCGCACATCATCGGCTACATGCTCTCGGCGTTCGGGCTCGGCCTGATCCCGTTCTCGGCGCAGTTCCTGATGCTGCGCGGCTTCTACGCCTTCGAGGACACCAAGAGCCCGTTCACCATCAACATCTGGATCTCGGCGGCCAACGTGGCGTTGAGCACAGCGGTCTTCTACGCCCTCAAGGGCGGCGGCGAGGAGCGCTGGGCGGTCGTGGCGATGTGCTCGGTGTACGGCGTCGCCTACTGCCTGGGCCTGGCCATCACGGCCCAGAAGCTCAAGCGGCGGCTGCGCGGTCTGGACGGCAAGCGCATCATGCAGACCTACACCCGGCTGATCGGGGCCTCCGCGGTCGCGGCCGGCGCGACGTTTATCGTCGCTTTATATGTGAACCGTATGGTCGGACAGAGTTGGCTGGGCTCCGCCGTCTCGCTCACAGTCGGCGGCGGCATGCTCGCGACCCTGTTCGTGCTGTGCGCCCGCTTGATGCATGTGGAAGAAGTCGAGCAGCTGCTCGGCTCGGTGCGCGCGAAGTTGGGGAGGTAGCCGCCTGGCGATCACGCGCTGACGGCCCGACGAGACACGTTCCGCGGATACCACCGCCCGGAGTTCTCGACGATCTGCGCCGTTTTTGGACGGTCGGCACAGATGAGGGTCGGACAACGCGCCACGGGGACGGCACGAAACCTAATACCATGAGGCGGGGATGACGAGACCATGCCACAGAGCATGCACGGACCAGGGAGTCATGTGGCAGCCGACCAGACCACCGATCCGGACGGCGGCGTCGGCGCGGACGCCGAGGCGCTGATCCTGTCACTGGGCGTGACCGTGGGCGACCGGCTCGACGGCCGGTACCGCCTGGAGCGGGTCCTGCACACCACGGGCCCGGCCATCACCTGGCTCGCCGCCGACGAGAAGCTGAACCGTCCCAACCGCATCCACCTGCTGCGCTCGGACCAGCCACGGGCCGAGGCCTTCATGGCCGCCGCCCGCGCGGCCGCCGCGATGGCGGACAACCACTTCGTCCAGGTCCTGGACGCCGTGCCCGACGACGGCCTCTACTACGTCATCACCGAGTGGCTGCACGACGGCCACACCCTGGGCGAGGTGCTGTCCGGCGGGCCGGTCCCGGTGACCGAGGCGGTGCGGATCACCACCGAGCTGGCCCGCGCCATGACCGAGGCCCACGACCAGGGCCTGGCCCACCTGCGACTGTCCCCCAAGACGGTGCTGCGCACCGACACCGGCGAGGTGAAGATCCTCGACCTGTGCCTGGCCGCGGCGCTGACCGGCACGGTCTCGCGCGACCCGATGGGCACGGACCTGGGCGCCATCGGCGAGCTGGCCTACGCGCTGCTCACCGGCAAGCGCCCGCAGCAGCCGGACCCGGTCCCGCCGAGCGATCTGCGCCCCGAGGTCTCCCCGCAGCTGGACGAGGTGGTCCTGCGCATCCTCGGCGACGGCCCGGCCGGCCCGCAGTTCCAGACCCCGACCGAGGTCGCCGACGCCCTGGCCCAGTTGCCGCGCCCGCGCTACGAGGCGCCGTTGCCCTCGACCCCGCAGACCGCGCCGCTGCGCCACCAGCAGACCACTGTCATGCCCGCCATGACCGGCGAGACCTCGCGCACCGCGGCCATGCCGCAAGTCGCCCCGAACTACCAGACCGCGCCGCAACGGCCGGTCGGGCAGCGCACCCCCCAGCGCCCGAGCGCCTACGACGACGACGAGTACCGTCCGCGCAGCGGCGGGTCCGGCGGCGGCCACGGCGGTTCGCGCGGTGGCGGCGCCGGCGGCGGGCGCAACAGCTCGACGCTGATCGTGGTCGGCGCTGTCGCGGCGGTGTTGGCCATCGCGCTGCTGGCCTACACGATGTTCAACAGCGACGGCAGCAAGAACAAAGCCGGCACCGGCACCTCGACGTCGTCCTCCGCGCCGACCTCCGCCTCCTCCAGCGCCTCGGCGAACCCGGGCGCCGGCCTGACGGTGTCCAAGGCCATGGCCTACACCAGCAAGCCCGGCGACACCACCGATCCCGGCAATCCGGTGACCAACGCCTACGACGGCAACGCCGGTACCGCCTGGATCAGCGCCTCCTACCAGGACTCGAAGATATTCCGACACGGTTCGGGCATCGTCTTCGACCTGGGCTCGGTCCAGACGGTGAAGTCGGTCGACGTCACACTGTCCGCGCCGAACGCCACGGTCCAGATGTTCGCGGCGAACGCCTCGGCGACCGACTTCCCGACGGTGAAGGACGGCCTCAAGGGCGACTCGGTTCCCGACGGCTTCACCCAGACCGGAAGCCAGGACAGCGCTCCGGCCACCTTCACGATGACGCCGTCCTCGCCCATGAAGACCCGCTTCATCCTGGTCTGGTTCACCCAGGTCCCGCAATGGAGCGACACCCACTGCGGCAAGGGCACCTGCTACGGCGACGGCTTCGCCGAAGTGAAGTTCAACGGCGCCTCCTGATCCGCCCATGCCACCCCAAGGTGCGGACCTCACCCTCCTCGACGACCGGGCCCTGCTGGCCCGGCATGTCGAGGGGGACGGCGACGCCTTCGGTGAGCTCTTCCGCCGGCACCGCGACCGGCTCTGGGCGGTCGCGCTGCGCACGCTCAGCGACCCGGAGGACGCCGCCGACGCGCTGCAGGACGCGATGATCTCGGCCTACCGGGCCGCCGGCTCCTTCCGCGGCGACTCCGCCGTCACCACCTGGCTGCACCGGGTCGTGGTGAACGCGTGTCTGGACCGGATGCGGCGGCGGGGCAGCCGTCCGACGGTCCCGCTGCCGGAGGTGGAGACCGAGTACGCGCGGCCCGCCGCCACGGACGAGATCGCGAACACCGATCTGCGCCTGGCGCTGCAGTCCGCGCTGGCCACCCTGCCGGAGGAGCAGCGGGTGGCCCTGGTGTTGGTGGACGTCGAGGGCTACAGCGTGGACGAGACCGCACGCACGCTCGGGGTGGCGCCGGGGACCGTCAAGAGCCGCTGCGCCAGGGCCCGGGCGAAGCTTCTGCCCCTCTTGCGACATCTCCGGGAGGGAAACCCACCGCAGTCTCCGGGGAACCAGGAGGGCACGGCCCGCGTCAAAGTTGCGACGCGTCAAGATCGCCGGGAAGGAGGAACGGCCGGATGATGACGGATCCCGCCGCTTCCCGACCCGGGACCCACCTCGACCCGGACCGGATGGCGGACCTGCTCGAAGGGCTGCTCGACGACGCCGCGGCCGGCGAGGCGCGGGCGCATCTGGCCTCGTGCCCGGTGTGCTCGGCCGATTTCGCCTTCATCTCCGGCGAGGCCGACCCGGGTGAGCTGGGCGGGCTGGGAGATCTGCTGCCGCCGGTGACGATCCCGCAGGACGTGATGACCCGCGTCGAGGCTGCCCTGTACCGCGAGCCGCCGTTGGGGACCGCCTCGGTCGCCGCCGAGGAGGGTGCCGGCCGTGCGGCCGCGGCTGCCCGGCCGCGCCGGCGGCGCTTCGGCATCACCCTCGGTGCCCTGGCCGGTGCCACCCTCGTGATCGGGGGCGGTTTCGGCATCGTCACCGCGCTCACCAACGGAAGCAGCGACTCCAAGTCGAGCAGTAGTACCGCCGCGGGCAGCGCCCCTTCGTCGCAGTCCGCAGGCGGTTCCCGCGTCGCCGGCACGGCTCCGGACGCACAGCAGATGTCGCCGCAGGTCGGTGGTGTCCCATCACACGCGAACAAGACCTCCGACAGCAATGACCTGACCATTGAGCAGCAGGCCGAGGCCCTGCTCGGTCAACGCCCGATGAGTCCGGCGGGCACGACGGCCGGGGCCCAGTGCGAGCCCGCGGGAACGACGGCGACCGGCAAGCCGCTGACCGGCACCGAGACCCAGTACCAGGGCAAGACGGTCTGGCTGCTGATCTACCCCGTGTCCGGCGATCCGGCCGTCGCCGACGTCTTCGTCGTCGACGCGAACGGGTGCACTCCGGACAATCCCGGACAAGTCCTCGACCGGTTCGAGATCCCTCGCGGGTAACACCGCCGTGTTCCACCTCACGGTGGCACGGCCGGGAATGCATCTTGCCTAGGATCGGTTGAGCCAACCGGCACTGAAGCTGCCCCAGGACTCGAGAGGCCAGGCTCACGTGAGCGAGATCCGTAACGTCATCATCATCGGTTCCGGACCCGCCGGATACACGGCGGCGGTGTACACCGCGCGCGCGGGTCTGAATCCGCTGGTGTTCGCCGGTTCCGTGACCGCCGGCGGCGCGCTGATGAACACCACCGAGGTGGAGAACTTCCCGGGCTTCCCCGAGGGCGTCATGGGCCCGGACCTGATGGACAACATGCAGAAGCAGGCCGAGCGCTTCGGCGCGGAGCTGGTCTTCGACGACGTCACCGCGGTCGACCTCACCGGCACGATAAAGAAGGTCACCGACTCGGCGGGCACCGTGCACGAGGCGCACACCGTCATCGTCACCACCGGCTCGGCGTACAAGGAGCTGGGCCTGCCGGACGAGAAGCGGCTCAGCGGCAAGGGCGTCTCGTGGTGCGCCACGTGTGACGGCTTCTTCTTCAAGGGCCAGGACATCGTCGTGGTCGGCGGCGGCGACACCGCCATGGAGGAGGCGCTGTTCCTCACCCGCTTCGGCCAGACCGTCACCGTCGTGCACCGCCGCGACGAGCTGCGGGCGTCCAAGGTCATGCAGGAGCGCGCGTTCGCCAACCCGAAGATCTCCTTCATCTGGGACTCCGAGGTCATCGGCATCGAGGGCGAGGCCCATGTGACCGGGGTCAAGCTGCGCAACCTGAAGACCGGCGAGGAGACGCTGAAGCCGGCCGGCGCGCTGTTCGTGGCGATCGGCCACCTGCCGCGCACCGAGCTGTTCCGCGGAGTGCTGGACCTGGACGACGAGGGCTACATCAAGGTCGACTCGCCGACCACCCGCACCAGCGTCCCGGCCGTGTACGCGGCCGGAGACGTGGTGGACCACACCTACCGCCAGGCCATCACCGCGGCCGGCACCGGCTGTGCCGCGGCGCTGGACGCCGAGCGGCACCTCTCGGAGCTGGCGCACCACCAGCCCGTCACCGTCTGACCGACACGCCTTCGAACCGGACATGACCACGCCGGAGACATCGCCCGATGTTTCCCGTGAAACATGACCCACCACCCCGGACACCCTAAGGAGCACACCATGGGCGACATCCGCCAAGTGACCGACGCGACCTTCGAGACCGAAGTCCTCAACAACGACAAGCCCGTGCTGGTCGACTTCTGGGCCCCGTGGTGCGGCCCGTGCCGCCAGGTCGCCCCGGTGCTGGAGGCGATCTACGCCGAGCACGGCGACAAGATCGACATCGTCAAGCTGAACACCGACGAGAACCCGCTGACCCAGGCGAAGTACGGCGTCCGCTCGATCCCGACGCTGAACGTCTACCGCGGCGGCGAGGTCGTGAAGACCATCGTCGGCGCCAAGCCGAAGGCCCTGCTGCTCAAGGACCTCGCGGACTACGTCGGCTGATCCGTATACGTCGATCAATCTGGCGCACGCTCGTCAAAGGGACGGTTCTTTGGACCGTCCCTTCGGCTTTGCGCAGGACAGGAGTGACAGAGTGCGTAGGGTAGGGGACCGTGACCACTGAACCGACCTACCGCCGCGGCGACCACGGCCCCGCGGTGGCCGCGATCCGCGAACGCCTGGCCCGGCTCGGCCTCATCGACGCGGGGGCCATCCCCGCGCAGGGCGAGCCGGTCTTCGACGAGGCGGTGGAGACCGCGGTCCGCCATTTCCAGCAGACCCGCCGGACCACCGTGGACGGCCTGGTCACCCCCGGCACGATGCGTCTGCTGGAAGAGGCGTCCTGGCGCCTCGGAGACCGCGACCTGCTCCCGGCGGGCGAGCCGCCGTTCGGCGACGACGTGGCCGAACTGCAGCGCTCGCTGCTCACCCTCGGCTTCGACTGCGGCCGGGTCAACGGGGCCTACGACCCGACCACCGTGGCGGCTGTGCGCGAGTTCCAGCGCAACGTCGGGCTCCCGGCGACGGGCGTCACGGACCTGCCGACCGTCCAGGCCCTCAACCGCCTGAACCGCCGCATGGCCCACGGGGGCCTGCTGCACGCGATGCGTGAGTCAGAGGCCATCCAGAGCGCCGGTCCCGCGCTGCCCGGCAAGACTCTGATCCTGGACCCCGGGCACGGCGGTCCGGACACCGGCGTCTCGGCCGGCGGCCTGATCGAGGCCGAGGTGGTCTTCGACATCGCCGACCGGGTCAAGACCCGGCTGGAGAAGCTGAGCGTCACCACGCACATGTCGCACGGCCCCGGCGGCAGCCCCGACGACCGCCGCCGCGCCGAGAAGGCGAACGAGCTCGGCGCGGATCTGCTCATCTCGCTGCACTGCGACGCGCACAGGAACCCCGCGGCCTCCGGCGTCGCGGCGTTCTACTACGGCAACGACCGCTTCGGCCACAGCTCCCCCACCGGCGAGCGCTTCGCGGGCTTGGTACAGCGAGAGATCACCGCGCGCACCGGATTGGCGAACCTGGGGACGCACGGCATGACATGGGACGTGCTGCGGTACACCCAGATGCCGGCGGTGCGGATCGAGCTCGGCTACCTCACCAGCCCGCACGACGCGGCACTGCTCGGCTCGCAGCGGTTCCGGGAGTCGTGTGCCGACGCCATAGTGGTCGCGGTGCAGCGGCTGTACCTGCCGCCGGAGTCGGACGCGCCGACCGGGGTGCTGCGCTTGGCGGAGTTGCGGTCTCGCTGAACCGGATCGGGGACCCGGCGACGGACCGCGTCCGGAGCCGGGGACCCGTCACGGGGTCACGGTGCCACGGTCCGCGAAGCGATGTTTCACGGGAAACCGTGCCACGTTTCACGGGAAACCGGCGCCGTTGTTTCCCGTGAAACATCGCTCGCGGCCGGCGTGAAACCGGCCATGTTTCACGGGAAACCACGCCCCGCCGCCGTCTCATCGCGGGCTGCCCCGCCGGTCGCGCCCCTACCCTGGAACCGTGCCCCATCCCCACCAAGCCGTCCTCGTCGGCCGCGGCCACCCGGCGATCCGGGCGACCCACGCGAAGACCTTCGAGCTGACCGCGGAACCGGCCATCACCGCGCGGGCCACGTGCGTACTCGCGGTCGGCACCGTGCTCGACCCGAACCTGGCCTCGCTGCGCGGCCGCGTCAGGCTGACCCTGGCGACCCCGGGGCTGCCGGCCCTCACGGGCGAGGCGACGCTGAACCCGCACCGCGCGCTCACCGACCGGGCCGTCGTCCGCCGCAGCCACGCGCTCGACGCCGACACCCTGGCCGTCGACTCCACACTCACCGCGGACGACCTTCCGGACTCGTTCGCCTCGGCGCTCACCGACCCGGGACGGGAGGTGACGCTCACCGTCGAGGAACTCGGCCCCGCCCGGCCGCTGCTCCGCGTCGGCTTCGGCGAGCGGACGCATCTGCCGTCGCTGAAGGACCTCGGCGGCCGGGACACGCTGTCGCTGACGATCGCGCCCGACGCCCCGCCCAAGGAGGTCGCCGCGACCAACACAGTGCTCGAACGGGCGGCCGCCGCCGGGACCCGGGTCGCCCTCGCGAGCCCGCACAAGCCCCTGGAGGCTCTGCTGGCCACCGGTCTGCCTCCGGACCCCTACGCATACTTGGGAAGCCCTCAGCGCCTCTCCACGCTCCCCCTGACGGCCACCGTGTTCCACATGCCACCAGGGGCCGACGCCGCGACGCTCGCCGGCCGGGACATCTGGATCGAGGACACCTCAGAGCTCGACATCGGTACGGCCATGACCCGCACAGCGCCCGCCGCCGCTGTCGAGTCCCCCGGGGTCCTGACGGTCCTCGGCCCGGCCGCCCCGGACACCGACCTCGTCGACCTCACCGCCGTCGCCCGCGCTCTCACCGCGGCGGGCATCGCTCCCAGGACCCTGACCGAGGCGCTGGCCCCCTTCGGGCTCACTCGCAAACGGCTCTACACGCTTCTCAACGAGCAGGACCAGACATGACCCGCACCGCCGCCCTCAAAGTGCTCGCCGGCAAGAAGCTCACCGATCTGGGCCTCACGGAATGGGAAGGGATCCGGGCCTCGGCCGAGCGCGTCCTCGTCGACGTCGGCACCGGCGACGCCCGCACCGCCTACCGCCAAGCCGTCGCGCATCCGGAGTGGCTCGTGGTCGGCGTGGACCCGGCTTGGCAGCGCATGGCCGAGACCGCGGTGCGCGCGGCTCGCAAGCCGGCCAAGGGCGGAGCGCCGAATCTGGTCCTGGTGAGCTCGGCGATCGAGACGGTCCCGGCCGCGCTCCACGGGGTGGCCGACGAAGTGACCGTGCTCATGCCGTGGGGCAAGCTGCTGCGCGGTGTCGTCCTCGGCGAGGCGGATGTGCTGTCCGGTCTCCGAGTTGTTGCCAAACCCGGTGCTCCTCTGGAAATCTCCATCGGTACCAGCATCTGGCGCGACCCCGTCCCGCTGGAGATCCGCGACCTCCCCGAGCTGACCCCGGAGACGGTCGTCTCAACCGGCCTGACCGATCGTCTGGCCGCGCTCGGCTGGCAGGTCGCCGACGTCCGCCTGGTGCCCCACACCGACCTGGACACCATCAGCTCCTCGTGGGCGCGGCGGCTGGGGTCGGGCGCCACGGAGACCGTTCTGCACCTCCGAGCGGTCGCGGTCGACCCACGTCACCCGGTGGGGGCGCAGGACCCCGCTGCCGAAGCCGGCGAGGATCCCGCCGAGGAACCACAGGGCGACGTGTAGCACGCGCCTGGCCGTCAGGAGGCTCTTGAGCCCCGCGGCGATCCGCCTCCGCATCAGTCGGCTCCCTTCGAGTCGACACCCGGGCGACCGGGAGAAAGCGGGGTCGGACTGCCCCCGCGGCTGTCTGCGGCAAGGATGTTAGTCCTGTCACACGACCCCGAAAAGACGGACAAGCCGCCGAGAAGATGGCTTTGCCTGCTTGACTTAGGTGTTCAGGCTCCACCTTTCGACTCCAAGGAGAGTGATATGGAACTCCCGCAGCGTCCGGGTTCCCGGCTCGACTCGTACGTCGACCGTTACGCTGCCAGGACTCGCGGGATGACCGCATCCGAGATCCGAGCTCTTTTCGCCGTGGCATCGCGGCCCGAGGTGGTCTCGCTCGCCGGCGGCATGCCGAACCTCGCGGCGCTGCCGATGGACTCCATCGCGTCGGTGGCCGAGGAGCTGATCCGCGCCTCCGGGACCGTCGCGATGCAGTACGGCGGGGCCCAGGGGGACGAGGCCCTGCGCGAGCAGATCTGCGAGATCATGCGCCTGGAGGGCATCGAGGGCCACCCCGACGACGTCATCGCGACCGTCGGCTCGCAGCAGGCGCTGGATCTGGTGACCCGGATCTTCATCGACCCCGGCGACGTCATCCTCGCCGAGGGCCCCTCCTACGTCGGCGCGCTCGGCGTCTTCGCCTCGTACCAGGCCCAGGTGGTCCACGTGGCGATGGACGACCGGGGCCTGGTGCCGGACACGCTGCGCGCGGCCATCGCCTCGGTGAAGGCCTCGGGCCGCCCCATCAAGTTCCTCTACACGATCCCGAACTTCCACAACCCGGCCGGTGTGACGATGGCCGTCGAGCGGCGTCCGGAGATCGTCGAGATCTGCCGGGAGAACGGGATCCTGATCCTGGAGGACAACCCGTACGGACTGCTCGGCTTCGAGGGTGAGACCTACCCGGCGCTCCGTTCCCTGGACACCGAGAACGTCATCTATCTCGGATCGTTCTCCAAGACCTTCGCTCCCGGCTTCCGGGTCGGCTGGGCCCTGGCTCCGCACGCCGTGCGCGAGAAGCTGACGCTGGCCGCCGAAGCCGCGGACCTGTGCCCGCCGGCCTTCTCCCAGATGATGGTCTCCCGCTACCTGAGCACCCAGCCGTGGAAGGAACAGATCAAGGCTTTCCGCGCCATGTATCTGGAACGCCGCGACGCGACGCTGACCGCGCTGGCCGACCTGATGCCCGCCGGTGTCACGTGGACCAAGCCCGACGGCGGCTTCTACGTCTGGGTCACGCTCCCCTCGGGCATCGACTCCAAGGCGATGCTGCCTCGCGCCGTGACCGCGCGCGTGGCATACGTTCCGGGCACGGGCTTCTACTCCGACGGGTTCGGCGCCTCGTCCCTGCGGCTGTCCTACTGCTACCCGACGCCCGAGCGCATCCGCGAGGGGGTGCGGCGGTTCGCGGACGTCCTGCGCGAGGAGATGGAGCTGCGTGCCGCGTTCGGGCACGACGCGACGCGGGCTCTGGAGAGCCGCGACGGCGTCGACACGCCCGGGCCCGATCTGGCTTAGAGCGCTATGTTTCACGGGAAACCGGCGCCGCTGTTTCCCGTGAAACATCGCCCGCGGGCGGCGTGAAACCGGCCATGTTTCCCGTGAAACATGGCTCGGCCACATCGTCGCCGACGATGTTTCACGGGAAACAGCGCGGCGTCGGAGCGGCGTCGGCCTGGCGAGCGAGGTTGGTCCGGCGCTGTTTCCCGTGAAACATCGAGCATGACGTCTCCGGCAGCCTGGCATGATCGGGGGCGAAGATACCGGTGAGAAGGGCAGTGATTGCAATGAGCGACCTGGGCCGTGTCGTCGTCTTGGCCGGCGGCCTCAGCCACGAGCGCGACGTCTCGATCCGCTCCGGCCGCCGCGTGGCCGAAGCGCTGCGCAGTGCGGGCGTCGAAGTCCAAGTGCGCGACATCGACGCCGCGCTCCTGCCGGCGCTGCTCGCCGACCGCCCCGACGCCGTCTTCCCCACCCTGCACGGCGCCGCCGGTGAGGACGGCGCGGTCCAGGGAATCCTGGCGCTGCTGGACGTGCCCTACGTCGGCTCGTCCGCGGCCGCCTGCCGCCGCGCCTTCGACAAGCCCTCGGCCAAGGACGTCATCCGCACCGCCGGACTCGCCACTCCCGACTGGGTCGCCATTCCCAAGACGACGTTCCGGGACCTCGGCACCCAGGCCGTCCTGGACGCGGTGATCGGAGCCCTGCCGCTGCCGCTGTTCGTGAAGCCGGCTCGGGGCGGCTCCTCGCTCGGCGCCGCCGCCGTGCACACCGCCGAGGATCTGCCGGCCGCGATGGTCGCCTGCTTCGCCTACGACGAGACCGCGCTCATCGAGCGGCACATCACCGGCCGCGAGATCGCGGTGTCGGTGGTCGACACCGGCGAGGGCCCGCACGCGCTGCCCGCCGTCGAGATCGTCGCCGACTCCGGCGTCTACGACTACGCGGCTCGCTACACCGCCGGCATCACCGAGTTCTTCGCTCCCGCACGACTCACCGCCGACGAGGCGAAGGCCGTCGAGCAGCTGGCGGTGCGGGCGCACACCACGCTCGGCCTGTCGTGCGTCTCCCGCACCGACCTGATCCTCGATGCCGACGGGACGCCCTGGTTCCTGGAAGTCAACGTGGCGCCCGGCCTTACCGAGACCAGTCTGCTGCCGATGGCGGCCGGGGCCGCGGATCTCGACCTCGGCGTGCTCTACCGGGATCTGGTCCAGGCGGTCATCGGCAAGTAGGCCGATGTTTCACGGGAAACATGGCCTACGGTTTCCCGTGAAACATCGCTCGCTCCACGCCGAGCCTGGCGATGTTTCACGGGAAACCATGCCCGCAGCAGAGCCAAGTGAACGGCCGCACCGCATCCCATGGGGGTGCGGTGCTTTTTTCGGCCCATGCCACGCACCGCTCCTCCCCGCTGTTTCCCGTGAAACATCGCCGTGGTTTCCCGTGAAACATGGTCGAGGCCCGGCGGTCACCCGCCGGGCCTCGTCACGTCGCTCCTCAATCAACCACAGCCTCGTGAAGCTACGCGCTCAATCGCCGAGGATCGTCTTCGCGATGCGCTTCAGATCCTCTATCCCGGCGTACTCGATCGTGATGCGGCCCCGCTTCTGCATGATGTCGACCTTCACCCGGGTCTCCAGGCGGTCCGACAGCCGCTGGCCGAACTCCTCCAGAACCGGCATCCGGCTTCCGGAGCGCACCCGCTGCTTGTTCTTGGGCTTGTCGCTGAAGTCGAGGTAGTCCTCGGGCGTCTCGCTCAGGGCGGTGTCCAACGCTGCGGCGTCCCAGCGGCCCATGCCGGCGAGCTCCTCGACCGCACGCACCGAGAGGTTCTCGCGGACGATGCGCTTGGCGATCTCCTCCTGCTGCTCCACCGACTTCAGGCCGAGCAGTGCGCGGGCGTGCCCGGCGGTGATGACGCCGGCCGCGACCCGGCGCTGGATGCCCGGGGTCAGAGTGAGCAGGCGCAGCGTGTTGGTCACGTGCGGCCGGGACTTGCCGATCTTCTCGGCCAGGACCTCGTGGGTGCAGTCGAAGTCCTTCAGGAGCTGGTCGTACGCCGCGGCCTCCTCGAGCGGGTTCAGCTGGGCCCGCTGGAGGTTCTCCAGCAGCGCGTCCAGCAGCATCCGGTCGTCGCGGGTGTCGCGGATGATGGCGGGGATGGCCGGCAGGCCCGCTTCCTGGGAAGCCCGCCAGCGACGCTCGCCCATGATGAGTTCGTAGCGGTGGTCGCCCTCGGGCTCGGGCAGCTGCCGGACCACGATGGGCTGCAGCAGGCCGACTTCCTTGATCGAGGCGACCAGTTCGGCCAGGGCGACTTCGTCGAACTCGGTGCGGGGCTGCACCGGGTTCGGGCGGATCTGGCTCTGCGGGATCTCGGCGAACGAGGCGCCCGGGACCGGCATCAGGCCGTCCGGGAGGTTCACCGCGACGGCGTCCTCGCGACTCGAAGCCGGAGCCGGGACCGTCGCCGAGTACGACGCGGTCTCCGTGTCCTCGGAAGAGCGGTAGTCGGTGTCGATCGGGAGGGTGCCCAGCGCGGTGCGCGGCGGAGCCGTCGCGAGCGATGTTTCACGGGAAACATCGGCGCCGGTTTCCCGTGAAACATCGGGGGCGGCCGGACCGCCGCCCGCTTCAGCGCGGGTCTTGTCCGACAGTATCGAGGGCGGGGCGCCGGTGGGGATCAGGGCACCCAGGCCCTTGCCCAGTCCGCGTCGGCTGCTGCTCACCACTGCTCTCCCATCGTGCCGTTCACTGCCCACCGCTGTGCAGGGACGCCCCACCGTACTCGATGTCGGCCCGGAAATCGTTCATGCCGTCCATCGGGACGCGGGACGCGCCGCGTTCGGCGATCTCCCGGGCCGCGTCGCGGTAGGCGATGGCCCCGGTCGAGACCGGGTCCCACGTCATCACGGTCTGGCCGTACGACGGCGCCTCCGAAACCCGGACCGAGCGCGGGATCGCCGAGGAGAGCACCTCGTTCGGGAAGTGGGTCCGCACCTGCTCGGCGACCTCGGTCGACAGCCGGGTGCGGGAGTCGTACATGGTGAGCAGGATGGTGGACACGTGCAGCTCGGGGTTGAGGTGCCCGCGGATCAGCTCGATGTTGTGCAGCAGCTGGCTCAGACCCTCCAGCGCGTAGTACTCGCACTGGATCGGGATCAGCACCTCGGCGCCGGCCACCATCGCGTTGACCGTCAGCAGGCCGAGCGAGGGCGGGCAGTCGATGAGGATGTAGTCCATCTTCTTGGTGTAGCCGGACAGCGCCTTGGACAGCCGGCTCTCGCGCGCCACCATCGAGACCAGCTCGATCTCGGCGCCGGCCAGGTCGATGGTCGCCGGGCAGCAGTAGAGGTTCGGGATCTCGGGCACCTGCTGCACGACCTCGTCCATCGTGTAGCGCTCGATGAGGACGTCGTAGACCGACGGGACGTCGGCGTGGTGCTCGACGGACAGCGCCGTGGAGGCGTTGCCCTGCGGGTCCAGGTCGATCACGAGAACGTCGGCGCCGGCCTGGGCGAGGGAGGCCGCCAGGTTGACGGTGGTCGTGGTCTTGCCGACGCCGCCCTTCTGGTTGGCGACGACCAGGACGCGGGTCTTGTCCGGCCGGGGGAGACGGGTCACCCCGGACAGCGCTTCTATAGCGGCGGCGGCTTGGCGGGCGATCGGGGTGTCCGAGTCGTCGGCGACGGACGGCCCCTGGGCGGGAACGGGGGAAGACGGCATGTGCATTACCTGAAGGGGTGCAGAGGGAGTGGCTCCCGCGGGAACGTGTCCGGACTCGTACTCGAGGTCCACCGGCGGCGTGGCCATGACGTCGGTGGTCCCGGCGGGGTAGTAGGGCTCGTCGTTGAGGCTGTCCACCACTGACTGCGCGAGCAGCGGGTCGACCCCCTGGTGCTCTCGGTGTTCATTGCCGGGTGCGGCCACGGAAGAACTCCTGTCATGGGACGCGCGGAAGGCTGTGCTCAACATGAAGCGAGAAGCTACGAACCAACAGTCTGCCGTACTCGATCCCCGGAGAACGAACGAAGGCCGGTGTTTCCCGTGAAACAAGGCTTCTTTTCGCCAAGTTTCCCGTGAAACATCGTCCGCGGACCGCGGATGACACCTGGGGGCAGAGCCCAACGCGAGGATTTGATGCCGCCGGACCGTGCGGCTCGTGCGACGAGTACCCGTCGTTTCCCGTGAAACATTGACCGGCCCCGGCCTTCCCCGTCCCGACGTCCGGCCCGGCGATGTTTCCCGTGAAACATCGCAGTCCGTGAAACGTACCGGGGCCCGGTCCCGCTGTCAGCGCCCGGGGCGCCGGTTCCGCGGCCGCGGCTTCTTCGGGCCGCGAACCTGGATCTCCTGCTCGATGCCCACGCGGATCACCGTCGTCGGCGGCTCCACGATCCCGGCACCGACCGTCTCCACGCTCCAGCGCGCGGCCCCGATCTTCGCCAGCAGGTCCGCGCTCTCGGCCAGCTCGCCCTCAGCCGACCCGCCCTTGAGGGCCACCATCTCGCCGCCGGTCCGCAACAGCGGGAGCGACCAGCCGGCCAGCCGGTCCAACGGCGCCACCGCGCGGGAGGTGACCACGTCGAACCGCTCCTTGCCCGCGAACTCCTCGGCCCGGCCGCGCAGCACGCGCACGTTGTCCAGCCCGAGGAGGTCGATCACCTCGTCCAGGAACAGGGTGCGCCGCAGCAGCGGCTCCAGAAGCGTGACCGAGAGGTCCGGCCGGGCCAGCGCCAGGACGATGCCGGGCAGACCGGCTCCCGAGCCGACGTCGCAAACCCGGGTGTCGGCGGGCAGCAGCTCGCCGACCACCGCGCAGTTGAGGATGTGCCGCTCCCACAGCCGCGGCACCTCGCGGGGGCCGAGCAGCCCCCGGGTCACGCCGGGACCGGCGAGGATCTCGGCGTACCGGGTGGCATCGGCCGCCCGGTCGCCGAACACCGAGGCCACCGCCTCCGGGGCGGGGCCTAGGACCAGATCGGTCGGCTCGCCGCCGGCGGAGGCGGGGTCGGGCGAAGAAGGTCGCATGTCTCCACTATGTCCCAGCTCGGTTCTCAGTCCGACTGCGACGTGGACGGCAGGACGACCACACAGCGGTTGGGCTCCTCGCCCTCCGACTCGCTGCGCAGCCCGGCCGCCGCCACCGCGTCGTGCACCACCTTGCGCTCGAACGGCGACATCGCCGAGAGCTTGACCGGCTCCCCGGTCTCGGCCACCCGGCGGGCGGCCTCGGTGCCGATGCGGGTGAGCTCGGAGCGGCGGGTGGCGCGGTGGCCGTCGATGTCCAGCATCAGCCGGGACCGCTCGCCGGTCTCGCGGAGCACCGCCAGCCGGGTCAGCTCCTGGAGCGCGTCCAGGACCTCGCCCTCGGAGCCGACCAGGTGGGACAGCTTGCCGCCGACGATGGAGACCGAGGCGCGATCGCCCTCGACGTCCATGTCGATGTCGCCGTCCAGGTCGGCGATGTCGAGCAGGCCCTCCAGGTAGTCGGCGGCGATGTCGCCTTCGCGCTCCAGGCGGGCGATGCGCTCGGCCGGCGATTCCGGGGCCCGCTCGGCGGGCTTGTCGGCCCGCTCGCCGCCGGCGCCCGGCTCGGCGTCGGCCAGTTCGGAGGCCTCGGCCTCGGTCACCGCGGTGGTGTCGCTCATGGGCGTGCGGCTCCTCTACTTCTTGCGCTTGCTACGAGTGGTGCGGACCGGCTGCTGGCGCTGCCGGGAGACCGGCACCTTGTCCTGGACGCCGGACCCGTTGGCCGCGGCCATCTCCTTGGCCGCCTCGGGGTCCTTGGCGATCAGGTCTTCCCGCTTGCGGTCCTCCTTGGCCTTGCGGCGGGCGAGCATCTCCTTCTCCGCCTGGCTGCCGGGCATCGGGGAGTTGCGCAGAGTGTAGAACTGCTGGCCGATCGTCCACACGTTCGTGGTCATCAGGTACAGCACGACGCCGATCTGGACGTTCAGGCTGAAGAACAGCATGCCGAACGGCATGACGTAGAGCATGATCTTCTGGCTCTGCATCATCGGGTTCGGGACGGAGTTGTCCAGGTTGGTGTTCTTCGCCATCATCATGCGCTGCGTCAGGAACTGCGACGTGGCGTAGATGACCGCCATGATGATCGCGACGATCTGCAGGTTGGTCACCGAGGTGATACCGGCCTGCACCATCTGCGAGGGCGTGTGGTGCAGGAAGCTCAGCGACAGCGGGGCGCCGAAGAACTTCGCTTTTTGGATGCTGGCGGCGTCCGCCGTCGTCAGCGCACCGACCGCTTTGCCGGAGGCGGCGTGGCTGAGCACGCGGTACAGGCCCATGAAGAACGGCGTCTGCAGCAGGATCGGCATGCACGAGGCGAACGGGGAGGTCCCGTTGTCCTTGTACAGCTTCATCATTTCCTGCTGAAGCTTCTGCTTGTCGAGCTTGTACTTCTTCTGCAGGGCCTGGATCTGTGGCTGGAGCCGCTGCATGTTCTGCATCGACTTGATCTGCTTACGGAACAGCGGGATCATCGCGGCGCGGATGGTGATCGTCAAGAAGATGATCGACAGTACCCAGGACACCGAGGAATTGCTGCCGAAAATCGCCCCGAACGCCTGGTGCCACAGCATCATCACGAAGCTGGTGGCCCAGATGATCGGGGAGAGGATTGTGTCGATCACGATCGCGCTCCTCGGCTGGACATCAGGTCGGGCCGGACCGCGTCGCGGTCCGACTCAGTGGGCAAACCGACCATTTCAGTCCGGTCGGAAGTCTTTGTGTCGCTACCAGGGGAACTCGTCTCGCCCCGCGAGAGGTTCCGCTCCTGGTGATCTTTTTCGCCCCTGGACCGCCTGGGCTCCCTGGGCTTGACTGGATCGTATCCGCCCGAGCTCCACGGGTTGCAGCGCAGCACCCGCCACACGGTCATGCCGCCGCCCTTGATCGCCCCGTGCGTCCTGACGGCCTCGTAGCCGTAGTGGGAGCACGAAGGCTCGAACTTGCACACCGGGCCGCGCCAGTTCACGGCCGGGCTGAGAATGATCTGGTAGAGCCGGATCAGCCCCATCAACACGTACTTCATCGCAACAGCTTCCGCAGGGCCGAATCCAGGTCGGCGCCGAGGGTGGCAGAATCCGCGGTCGCCGCCGGCGGCAGCGCCCGGACCACCAGGCGCGAGCCCGGGGGCAGCAGATCGAGCCGGGTCCGGACCAGGTGGCGCAGACGCCGTTTGACCGCGGTCCGCACCACGGCCGGGCCCACCGCCTTGCTCACGACGAAGCCCGCCAGCACGGCGGCGTCAGCCGGAGGCGGCGGGTCCGGGGGAACGGCGAGGTGCGCGACCAGGGTGGTCCGGCCGGCCCGTCGGCCGCCGCGCACCGCCGCACCGAAGTCCGCCGACCTCCGCATGCGGTGCGCGGAGGAGAGCACGGCGGATCGGGAGGATGCGAACTGCGGCTCAGGCCGACAGCTCGCTACGGCCCTTGGCACGGCGGTTGGCCAGGATCGCGCGGCCGGCACGGGTCCGCATGCGAAGGCGGAAGCCGTGGGTCTTGGCACGACGGCGGTTGTTGGGCTGGAAGGTGCGCTTGCTCACTGGGGGCTCCGCTTGGTGTTGGCGCCCCTTCAGGGCGGCGTTACTGCTCGGGTCTGTCTTTGCGGTTCTGAAGTGCGCCAACGGCTCTCACGCGCACAGACGCGCGGCATCGGCAATCGACTTCTCGACCTGCTTACGGTACGTGGCGCCACCCGGAAGGGTCAAACCCGAGGTGGCCCCGGCCGCCGCGGGCCGGTCGGGCACTATTATCCACAGGACCTCCGAACTTGTGGATAACCGCGGCCAGCCGCTACCGTCGGCGGACCGCCGGACCGCGGCGGCGTGCGGCATTCTGTGAGGTCCACACCGCCCGGACAAGCGCCGGACCAGTGAAAACGACAGATACGACAACCGGCGCGGCCGCGCCCGGCCTTATCCACAGCTGTACACCACTTCAGCGTACGACCTGTGGAAAGCCTGTGGGAAACGTGATGCCCGCCCGCCTGCCGCCCCCGGGGCGACCGCACAGAATGGAGCCGCCGGCGTGTCCGACCCGCAAGGCTACACCCCGGTGCCGCACCCGCCGGCCGCCCCCGCCGACGCCATCGCGCTGTGGTCGCAGTTCCGCGCCCGCGTCGAGGCGGACGGGTCGCTGACCAAGAGCGAGCAGGCCTTCCTGATGATCCCGGAGGCCAAGACCGTGATCGGCGACACGATCGTGCTCGCCGTGCCGGACGACTTCTCCAAGAACTACCTTGAGCAGCGGCTGGAGCCGATGCTCACCACCCATCTGGCCGCGATGTTCGGGCCGGACATCAAGTTCAGCCTGTTCGTCGACAAGGCGATGGAGAACACCCCGGCCGCGGCCCCGAGTTCCGTCCCGCCGCCGGCCCCGGTCATCCAGCAGCTCGCGCCGCCGCCCGCGCACTGGACGCCGCCTCCGGCCTCGCCCTCCGCGAGTGAGCAGCCCATCCCGGCCGCGTTCCACAGCGACCCCCCGGCCTTCACGCCGGAACTGCCGCGGCCCTCGATCGGCGGTGTGGCCCTGCCGCCGCCGCGCATCTCCGAGCCGCCGGCCGAGGAGAGCGATCCGATAGCGGCCACGCTCTCGCTGTCCACGGGGAGTCCCGGGGCACGCTCCTCGACGCCGGACGACGGCGCCAAGGCCCAGCAGGCCAAGCTCAACGAGAAGTACGTCTTCGAGACCTTCGTCATCGGCTCCAGCAACCGGTTCGCGCACGCCGCGGCGGTCGCGGTCGCCGAGGCCCCGGCCAAGGCCTACAACCCGCTGTTCATCTACGGCGACTCCGGTCTGGGCAAGACCCACCTGCTCCACGCGATCGGCCACTACGCGCGCAACCTGTACCCGGGCACCCGTGTGCGCTACGTGTCGACCGAGGAGTTCACCAACGACTTCATCAACGCGATCCGCGACGGCGCGGGCAACCACCTGCGCAAGCGCTACCGGGACGTCGACATCCTGATGGTCGACGACATCCAGTTCCTGGAGAACAAGGAGGGGACGCAGGAGGAGTTCTTCCACACCTTCAACACCCTCCACAACGCCTCGAAGCAGATCGTCATCTCCAGCGACCGGCCGCCCAAGCAGCTGAACACCCTGGAGGACCGGCTCCGGTCGCGGTTCGAGTGGGGCCTGATCACCGACATCCAGCCGCCCGAGCTGGAGACGCGAATCGCGATCCTGCGGAAGAAGGCGCAGCAGGAAGGCCTGAACGCGCCGCCGGAAGTGCTGGAGTTCATCGCGTCGAAGATCTCCACCAACATCCGCGAACTCGAGGGCGCGCTGATCCGGGTCACGGCGTTCGCCTCGCTGAACCGGGCTCCTGTCGACTTGTCGCTGGCCGAGGACGTCCTGAAGAACCTGATGCCGGACGCGGCCGGTCCCGAGATCACCGTCTCGACGATCATGGCGCAGACCGCGATGTACTTCGGGATCACCATGGAGGACCTCTGCGGGACGTCCCGCAGCCGCATCCTCGTGACCGCCCGGCAGATCGCCATGTATCTGTGCCGAGAACTCACCGACCTGTCGCTGCCCAAGATCGGGCAGGCCTTCGGCGGCCGGGACCACACGACCGTGATGCACGCCGACCGCAAGATCCGCTCACTGCTCCCGGAGCGCCGCGCCATCTTCAACCAGGTCACCGAGCTCACCAACCGCATCAAACAATCCGGCTGACCAGCTCTTCTCCTCTCAGGCCCGCCATGCCGCCGCGCGTGGGGGGCCTTTTTGTCGCCCGGCACACCCACCCGACACGACACGCCGGAGGCCGCGAATACCCGCGCCTCCCACCTTTCATAGCTCCTTGTCGACTAATGTCCTGCATGTCCGCTTCGAAGCTCTATGTCGCTAAGGAGATGCCGCCCGAGCAGTTCGGGGGACGCCAGGGAGCAGTTCGGGAGACGTTCGGAGGCATGACGTTCCACAGGTTCGACATGTCACTCACATGGCAGATCGCAAGATCGTCCGCCGCTGGGGACAAGTCAGTGGAAAACTGGGGATAACCTGTGGACAACGCTGTGCGTAACTGAGTGGACGTGTGGATACCAGCGAGTTATCCCCAGGATGGAATTGTTTTCCACAGCTGAACACACAAGCAATGTGGACTAACAAAATACCCCTGAGCTGGGAAAAGGGCGGTTATCCACAGTATCCACAGCCCCTACTACTACTACGAGAACAGTTAGCTACGTCGGCCGATTTGAATCGGCTCGGCCCACATCTGTGGAAAACCTGCGGTCCACTTGTCGGACGTCCGAAGGCGCCGAGGCCGCATTCACTCTTTCAGGGCCCTCTGACACTCCTTCCCCCGTCTCGGGCGTTTCCACTCCTCCCGAAGCTCGTTTCAGGCACACTGGAACCTCTCGGCACTCGGCGGCGCCGATTCACAGCCTGTGGGTCCCAGACGGCATGATGGGACGCTGGTTCCGACGAGCAGCGAGCAAGCAAGCAGGAGGCGGTGTCCGGTGAAGTTCCGGGTCGAACGCGACGTCCTTTCCGAGGCCGTGGCATGGACTGCGCGGTCCCTGCCCAGCCGCCCGGCCGCCCCGGTCCTGGCCGGCCTGGTCTTCGAGGCCGCCGAGGGGGAAGGCGGGGACAACGGCTCCGTCACCCTGTCCGGCTTCGACTACGAGGTCTCCTCGCGCGCCCAGATCGGCGCCGACGTGACCGAGCCGGGCCGGATCCTGATCCACGGCAAGCTGCTGGCCGACATCGCCAAGTCGCTGCCGAACCGCCCCGTGGAGTTCTCCACCGAGGGCTCGAAGGTTCTCCTCAGCTGTGGATCCAGCCGCTTCACGCTGCAGACCCTGCCGGTCGAGGACTATCCGGCGCTGCCCACCATGCCGACCGCCACCGGCGCGGTCACCGCCTCCGGCCTGGCCGGCGCGGTCTCCCAGGTGGCCATCGCCGCCGGGCGCGACGACACCATCCCGATGCTCACCGGCATCCGCGTGGAGATCGAGGGCGAGAAGATCACCCTGGTCGCCACGGACCGCTTCCGCCTGGCCGTGCGCGAGCTCCAGTGGAAGCCGGAGCAGGAGGACATGTCGGCGACCGCGCTGATCCCCTCCAAGGTCCTGTCGGACACCGCCAAGGCGCTCACCGGCGGCGACTGGGTCTCCCTGGCCCTGTCCGGCGGCGACGCCGGCGAGGGGCTGATCGGCTTCGAGTCAGGAGAGGGCGCCTCCAGCGGTCCCAAGGGATCCCGGCGGATGACCTCGCGGCTGCTGTCGGGCGAGTTCGTGAAGTACCGCTCGCTGTTCCCGAACGAGTACAACATCACCGCGACCGTCGAGACCGCGCCCTTCCTGGAGGCCGCCAAGCGCGTGTCCCTGGTGGCCGACCGCACCTCGCCGATCAAGCTCGCCTTCACCCAGGGCGAGGTCACGCTGGAGGCCGGCGCGGGCGACGAGGCGCAGGCCTCCGAGGCCATGGACGCCGTGCTCGACGGCGAGGACATCACCGTCTCGTTCAACCCCAGCTTCCTGCTGGACGGCCTGCAGGTGATCGACACCCAGTACGCCCAGCTGTCGTTCACCGTCGCCTCCAAGCCGGCGGTCCTCATGGGCCGCCCGGCGCTGGACGCCCCTCCCCAGGACGAGTTCCGTTACCTGATGATGCCGCTGCGTGTCCCGGGTCAGTCCGCGGGCTGACCCGCAAAGCACTCGTCACGCGGGCCCCGTAAGGTCGGGTCTGACACGATCAGGTGAAGGTGACGGAAGAAGAAGAGGGAAGACCATGGAGATCGGTCTTGTCGGCCTGGGCAAGATGGGCGGCAACATGCGCGAGCGCATCCGCCAGGCCGGGCACACCGTCGTCGGCTACGACCGGGACCCCCAGCTGGCCGACGTCGGCTCGCTGAAGGAGCTGGTCCAGACCCTGGCCGCGCCGCGAGTGGTGTGGATCATGGTCCCGGCCGGCGACCCGACCGACGCCACGGTCCGTGAACTGGCCGATCTGCTGCACACCGGCGACCTGGTGATCGACGGCGGCAACTCCCGCTGGACCGAGGACGTCAAGCACGCCGAGCTCCTCAAGGAGAAGGGCGTCGGCTTCGTCGACGCCGGCGTCTCCGGCGGTGTCTGGGGCCTGCAGAACGGCTACGCGCTGATGGTCGGCGGGCACGAGGCCGACATCGCGCGGGTGCAGCCGATCTTCGACGCGCTCAAGCCCGCCGGCGACAGCGGCTTCGTGCATGCCGGCGCCGTCGGCGCGGGCCACTTCTCGAAGATGGTCCACAACGGCATCGAGTACGGCATGATGCAGTCCTTCGCCGAGGGCTGGGAACTGCTGGAGGCCGCCCCGCAGGTGACCAACGTGCGTGAGGTCTTCCGCTCCTGGCAGGAGGGCACCGTCATCCGTTCGTGGCTGCTGGACCTGCTGGTGCGCGCCCTGGACGACGACGAGCACCTGTCCGGCATCCGCGGCTACGCCGACGACTCCGGCGAGGGCCGCTGGACCGTGGAGGCCGGCATCGACATGGCCGTGCCGACCCCGGCGATCACCGCCTCGCTGTACGCGCGCTTCACCTCGCGCCAGGAGGACTCGCCGCAGATGAAGGCGGTCGCGGCGCTGCGCAATCAGTTCGGCGGGCACGCCGTGCAGAAGGAGAGTTAGGACCTCCCATTGCGGGTCACGCATCTGTCCCTGGCGGATTTCCGCTCCTACGCCTCCCTCGAGATCGCGCTCGGGGGAGGCGTCACGGCGTTCGTCGGGCCCAACGGGCAGGGGAAGACCAACCTGGTCGAGGCGATCGGCTACATCGCGACTCTCGACAGCCACCGCGTGGCCACCGACCAGCCGCTCGTGCGCTTCGGCGCGCCGCGCGCCATAGTGCGCGCGAACGTGGAGCGCGAAGGCCGTACACAGCTTGTGGAAATCGAGCTGAACCCGGGCGGCGCGAACCGGGCCCGGCTGAACCGCAATCCGGTCTCGCGGCCCCGCGAGGTCCTCGGGGTGCTGCGGACCGTGCTGTTCGCGCCGGAGGATCTCGCGCTGGTGAAGGGCGATCCGGGAGAGCGCCGCCGGTTCCTCGACGAGCTGCTCGTCGCGCGGTGGCCGCGGTTCGCGGGCGTCCGGGCCGACTACGACAGAGTCCTGAAGCAGCGGAACACCTTGCTGCGCACGGCCGCGATGGCTCGGCGTAACAAGACCTCCGGACCCAACATGTCCACGCTCGACGCGTGGGATCACCACCTGGCACTGGCCGGAGCCGAACTGGTCTGCGCGCGCCTGGCGCTGATCTCGGCGTTGTCCCCCCTTGTGGACAAGTGTTACGTCGAGATCGCCGAGGGCGGCGCCACCCACATCGGGTACCGCTCGACGGTGTCCCCGGAACCCGACTCGTCGGCCGACGTCCTGACGGAACAGTTCATGACGGCCCTCGGCGAGGCCCGCGCTAACGAATTGGACCGCGGCATCACCCTGGTCGGGCCGCACCGGGACGAGATGCTCCTGGAGCTGACCTCGTCATCCGGGGAAGCCGGGCCCTCGGGAAATCTGATGCCGGCCCGCGGCTACGCCAGCCACGGCGAATCCTGGTCGTACGCGCTGGCATTACGTTTGGCCGCGTACGACCTGTTGCGCTCCGACGGATCCGACGGCGGCGAGCCGGTCCTGATCCTCGACGACGTCTTCGCCGAACTCGACGCCAAGCGCCGCCGCCGGCTCGCCGAGCGGGTCTCGGGCGCCGACCAGGTGCTCATCACCGCGGCGGTGGACGCCGACGTCCCCGAGCAGCTGATCGGCCAGAAGTTCACGGTGGCCGGGGGCCAGGTGAGCGCGGCGTGAATCCACAGCCTGTGGACAACGGGTCCGACGGGGGCTCGGCTCCCAAGGACTCCGGTGTCGACCTGGCCCGCGCCGCGCTGGCCGCGGCCCGGGCCCGCGGCCGCGACAACGGCGCCGGGTGGAGCGGCACCCGCCGGCGTACCACCAACCCGGGCCAGCGCTCGGGATCCGGCCCCGACGAACGCGATCCGCAACTGCTGTCCTCGGCGATCCCCAGGATGATCGAGGACCGCGGCTGGAGCGTGCCGGCGGCCGTCGGCGGCGTCATGGGCCGCTGGGGCGAGATCGTGGGCGGCAACATCTCGGCGCACTGCAAGCCGGTGGAGTTCCACGACGGCGTCCTCACAGTCCGGACGGACTCCGCGGCCTGGGCCACCGAACTGCGCATGCTGGCCCCGCAGCTGCTCGCGAAACTCAATGCCGAGCTGGGGACTTCCCGCGCGGCGCACGGCGGCCGGGAAACCGCCGGCGCCATCGCGACGCTGAAGGTGGTCGGGCCCGGCGGCCGGTGAGCGGCCGGTGCGGCGATCTCAACCGGCCGTCCCTGTCTTTTGACCTTGTTCCGGATCACGGCGGCCGTTAGGTTCGCGGCTGCCCGCCGAAACGGCCCGCCGGCTCCGCCGTCCCGGCGCCCCGGGCGTCTCATCTGCGACGATCGCCTGGTCGTCCGGCAGGAATCGGCCACACGGGGACGGGCCATAAAGGTCCATATCTGTGACAATCACCCTCTCGCATCCTCAGACCGTGCAGGGCGCTGTCGTGAGCCGTTCGCAGGGCGCCTCGTATGGGGGGACTTCAAAGACCGGCAAAAAATGTCTCTCAAGGCCTCACAGGGCCGTATGGGGGCCACTTTGGTCAGTCGGGCAGGGTAGAATATAGCTCGTAAGTCTTCCCCCTTCGCGGCTCGCGTCGGGCCGCGACTGTCAGGTGGGTCTGTCCTGCGGCGCGCTCCCGAGCACCTGGGCCGTGTTTTGAGAAAGGGCCAGCGCGCCGTGGCGGACGTAGAACCGACCGGGGGTAGCACCCCAAGCTCCGATGGCACCTACAACGCCGACTCCATCAGCGTTCTGGAGGGGCTGGAGGCCGTCCGGAAGCGGCCGGGCATGTACATCGGCTCCACCGGGGAGCGCGGTCTGCACCACCTGGTGTACGAGATCGTCGACAACTCGGTGGACGAGGCGATGGCCGGGTTCGCCGACACCATCGAGGTGACCCTGCTGGCCGACGGCGGCGTGAAGGTCGTCGACAACGGCCGCGGCATCCCGGTCGGCATCAACACCAAGACCGGCAAGTCCGCGCTGGAAGTCGTGATGACGATCCTGCACGCCGGCGGCAAGTTCGGTGACGGCGGCTACAAGGTCTCCGGCGGTCTGCACGGCGTCGGCGTCTCGGTCGTGAACGCGCTGTCCACCCGGGTCGAGGTCGAGGTCCACACCGACGGGTACATCTGGAACCAGGTGTACAAGCACGGCGTGCCCGAGAGCGAGGTGCGCAAGGGCGGTCCGGCTCCGGACACCGGCACCTCGACGGTCTTCTGGGCCGACGCCGACATCTTCGAGACCACGGTCTACTCCTTCGAGACCCTCTCGCGCCGGTTCCAGGAGATGGCGTTCCTGAACAAGGGGCTGACGATCTCGCTGACCGACGAGCGTCCGGAGTTCCGCGACGAGAACGGCGAGCAGCGCTCGGTGAAGTACCACGCCGAGGGCGGCATCGCCGACTTCGTGCGGCACATCAACTCCCGCAAGGGCGAGCCGGTCCACCCGAACGTCATCGACTTCGAGGGCGAGGACAAGGACCGCACGCTGGCCGCCGAGATCGCCCTGCAGTGGAACAGCCAGTACTCCGAGTCGATCTACACCTTCGCCAACAACATCAACACCCACGGCGGCGGTACGCACGAGGAGGGCTTCCGCGCGGCGCTGACGACGCTGATCAACAAGTACGCGCGCGACCAGAAGCTGCTCAAGGAGAAGGACGAGAACCTCGCCGGCGAGGACATCCGCGAGGGCCTGACCACGATCGTCTCGGTGAAGCTCTCCGAGCCGCAGTTCGAGGGCCAGACCAAGGACAAGCTGGGCAACCCCGAGGCCAAGACCTTCGTGCAGCGCCTGGTCTACGAGAAGCTCGGCGAGTGGCTCGAGGAGAACCCGAACGAGGCCCGCGAGGTCATCCGCAAGACCATCCAGGCCTCCACCGCGCGCATGGCCGCGCGCAAGGCCCGCGAGCTCACCCGCCGCAAGGGTCTGCTGGAGTCCTCCTCGCTGCCCGGCAAGCTGTCCGACTGCCAGTCCAACGACCCGACGAAGACCGAGATCTTCATCGTCGAGGGTGACTCCGCCGGCGGCTCGGCCCGCTCCGGCCGGGACCCGATGACCCAGGCCATCCTGCCGATCCGCGGCAAGATCCTGAACGTCGAGAAGGCCCGCATCGACAAGGTGCTGCAGAACACCGAGGTGCAGGCGCTGATCTCGGCGCTGGGCACCGGCGTGCACGACGACTTCGACATCAGCCGGCTGCGCTATCACAAGATCATCCTGATGGCCGACGCCGACGTCGACGGCGCGCACATCAACACCCTGCTGCTCACCCTGCTGTTCCGGTTCATGAAGCCGCTGGTCGAGGCCGGGCACGTGTACCTGGCCGCGCCGCCGCTGTACAAGGTGAAGTGGACGCAGAACGACTTCCACTACGCCTACTCCGACCGCGAGCGCGACCAGCTGCTGGAGGCCGGCGTCTCCGGCGGCAAGCGGCTGAAGGACGAGACGGTCCAGCGCTTCAAGGGCCTGGGCGAGATGAACGCCGAGGAACTGCGGGTCACCACCATGGACCGGGAGCACCGGATCCTGCGGCAGGTCACCCTCGACGACGCCGCGCAGGCCGACGACCTGTTCTCGGTCCTGATGGGCGAGGACGTCGAAGCCCGACGGAACTTCATCCAGCGCAACGCGAAGGACGTCAGGTTCCTGGACATCTGAGTCCCACACCCGTCCACGAACAAACCTGACGAGAGCACCACCTCTCCTTGACAGCGGAGGATAGAGATTTGAGCACGGAGACTGTGGACGAGATGCCGCAGCACGACCGGATCGATCCGGTCGACCTCCAGACCGAGATGCAGCGCTCGTACCTCGACTACGCGATGAGCGTGATCGTCGGCCGCGCGCTGCCGGACGTCCGCGACGGCCTGAAGCCGGTGCACCGCCGCGTGCTGTACGCGATGTACGACGGCGGATACCGTCCCGACCGGGGCTACTACAAGTGCGCCCGCGTCGTCGGCGAGGTCATGGGTATCTACCACCCGCACGGCGACTCCCCGATCTACGACACCCTGGTGCGCCTGGCCCAGCCCTGGTCGCTGCGCATGGTGCTGGTCGACGGCAACGGCAACTTCGGCTCCCCGGGCAACGACCCGGCCGCGGCCATGCGCTACACCGAGTGCAAGATGGCGCCGCTGTCGATGGAGATGGTGCGGGACATCGACGAGGAGACCGTCGACTTCCGCCCCAACTACGACGGCCGCTCCGCCGAGCCGGTCGTGCTGCCCGCGCGCTTCCCCAACCTGCTGGTGAACGGCTCGACCGGGATCGCGGTCGGCATGGCCACCAACATCCCGAGCCACAATCTGCGCGAGGTCAACGAGGGCGTCCAGTGGTTCCTGCAGAACCCTGAGGCGACCAACGAGGAGCTGCTGGAAGCGCTCATCGAGCGGATCAAGGGCCCGGACTTCCCGACCGGCGCGCTGATCGTCGGACGCCGGGGCATCGAGGACGCCTACCGGACCGGCCGCGGCTCGATCACCATGCGCGCGGTGGTGAACACCGAGGAGATCAACGGGCGCATGTGCCTGGTGGTCACCGAGCTGCCCTACCAGGTGAACCCGGACAACCTGGCGCTGAAGATCGCCGAGCTGGTGAAGGACGGCAAGGTCGCCGGCATCGCCGACGTCCGCGACGAGTCCTCCTCGCGGACCGGCCAGCGCCTGGTGATCGTCCTGAAGCGGGACGCGGTCGCCAAGGTCGTGCTGAACAACCTGTACAAGCACACGCAGCTGCAGGACTCCTTCGGCGCGAACATGCTGGCGCTGGTCGACGACGTGCCGCGCACGCTGTCGCTGGACGCCTTCATCCGGCACTGGGTCACGCACCAGATCGACGTGATCGTGCGCCGCACGCGCTTCCGGCTGCGCAAGGCCCAGGAGCGCGCGCACATCCTGGTCGGCCTGCTCAAGGCGCTGGACGCGATCGACGAGGTGGTGGCGCTGATCCGCCGCTCCCCCACGGTCGAGGACGCCCGGACCGGCCTGATCGAGCTGCTGACCATCGACGAGGTCCAGGCCAACGCGATCCTGGAGATGCAGCTGCGCCGGCTGGCCGCCCTGGAGCGGCAGAAGATCGAGGCCGAGCACAACGAGCTGATGGCCAAGATCGCGGACTACAACGCGATCCTGGAGTCGCCGGAGCGGCAGCGGCGGATCGTCTCGGAGGAGCTGCAGGCGATCGCCGACAAGTACGGCGACGACCGGCGTTCGCACCTGGTGCCCTACGAGGGCGACATGTCCATCGAGGACCTGATCCCCGAGGAGGACGTGGTCGTCACGATCACCCGCGGCGGCTACACCCGGCGGACCCGCACCGACCTGTACCGCTCGCAGAAGCGCGGCGGCAAGGGCGTCAAGGGCGCGCAGCTGAAGCAGGACGACATCGTCGACCACTTCTTCGTCACCACCACGCACCACTGGCTGCTGTTCTTCACGAACAAGGGCCGGGTGTACCGGGCCAAGGCGCACGAGCTGCCGGACACGGCCCGCGACGCGCGCGGCCAGCACGTGGCGAACCTGCTGGCGTTCCTTCCGGACGAGAAGATCGCCCAGGTGCTGGACCTGCGGGACTACGAGCAGGCGCCGTACCTGGTGCTGGCCACCAAGAACGGGCTGATCAAGAAGACGCCGCTGAAGGACTACGACTCGCCGCGCTCGGCCGGCGTCATCGCCATCAACCTGCGCGAGGACGACGAGCTGATCGCCGCCGAGCTGGTCTCCCCCGAGGACGACCTGCTGCTGGTCTCCAAGCAGGCGCAGGGGCTGCGCTTCACGGCGACCGACGAGGCTCTGCGGCCGATGGGCCGGGCCACCTCGGGCGTGATCGGGATGCGCTTCCGCGAGGATGACGTGCTGCTGTCGATGGACGTCGTGCGGCCGGACACGTTCCTGTTCACGGCCACCTCCGGCGGGTACGGCAAGCGGACCGCGGTGGACATGTTCCCGCTGCGCGGCCGCGGCGGGCTGGGCGTCATCGCCGCCAAGACGGTCGACGAGCGGGGCGGCCTGGTCGGCGCCGCGGTCGTGGACGAGGGCGACGAGGTCATGGCCATCACGCTGTCCGGCGGGGTGATCCGGACGCGGGTGTCGGAGGTGCGGCCGACGTCGCGCGACACCATGGGCGTGCGCGTGATCAACCTCGGCAAGGGCGACACGGTGCTCGCGATCGCGCGCAACGGGGACCCGGGTGAGGTGGAGGAGGAGCTGGAGGACTCCGCGGGTGGTGCCGCGGGTCCGGTGGCCGAGGTTTCGGAGGTTGTCGAGGCTTCCGAGGCCTCCGAGATCTCCGGCGCTGAGGGCTCGTCCGGTTCGGAGAGCTCTGAGGGTTCGGACAGCTCTGACGATGCGGAGTCCGGCGAGGAGTGATCGCCTGACGGCGACGCTGACGCGTGGCGGCGGTATCGGTGCCCGAGCACCGGTGCCGCCGCTCGGCGTTTCGTCTGCAGGACCGGCGTCTACGGAGACGGCTGCCGGCGTTTCCGATGCGCAGACGGGTGACCCCCGTTCGGTGGTGTGTGCGACAGGGCCCGGACTTCGTGCCGGCTCCGGACCGTGTCCGGTTATGTGCGTGGAGCAGCGTTGACGTCCATCGAACATATGGTCCGCGCTACGGAAAATAGCGGGGCCGGGGAGACCTGCGAGCCGTAGAACGGTAGCTTGGCCGAGTGAGTAGCGAGACGACGACCGATCCCGGCCTCGGAACCGACCCCGACGGCGTCGGTGGCGGGTCCCGTGCGTACGGGGCCGGCCCCGGCGCCGCTTCCGTATCCGACGCCGTGCCGCCCGGGGCGCACCGGCAGGGGCCGCCCATGAATCAGCCGCCGCCCGGTTATGGGCCGCCTCAGGGGGGACGCGGGCCTGGTGGGCCCGGTCCGGCTCCGGGCCCCGGACCTGCTGGTTACGGCCCCGGTGGTTCTGGAGCTCCCGGTGGGCAGGGACAAGGGCAGGTGCAGCAGGGCGCTCACGGAGCCCATGCCGCCCACGCCGGTCCCGGCGCTCCCAACACGGCCGGTGCTTCGATGCCTCAGGGCGCCCCGGGGATGACGGGGCCCGGCGCGGGCCATGGCCAGGGGGCTGGTCCCGGTGCCGGCTCCGGCCATCCTGGAGCTCCCGGCGGCCCTGGTGCCGGTCCCGGCGTGCCCGGCGCGTCCGGCGCCGCGTCCTCCGGTGCAGCCGCCGGCGCGGGTGCCGCCGTGGCCGGCGCGGCCGCGTCGATCACCGCGAGCCTGTCGGGTCTGGCCGGACGTCTTTCGAGCGGCGGAGGCCGTCGTACCGGGGGAAGACGCAAGGAAGCCCCTACCATGGGCACTGTGGCGTATCAGCAATCGGAGGCGGCCCAGGGCCAGGCGGGGACCCGCCAGCAGCCCGGCGGCGGCTGGGCCCCGCGCCCGTCCGGTCCGGCGGGTCCGGCCGGGGCTCCCGCGGGCGCGCCCCGCTACCAGCAGCCGCAACAGGCCCCCGGCGCCGCCCCGCGCGGCCGCAAGGCCCGCCTGCGGGTGGCGAAGGTCGACCCCTGGTCGGTGATGAAGACGACGTTCGTCCTGTCGATCGCCTTCGCGGTCGTCTCGGTGGTGGCGGCGGCCCTGCTCTGGTCGGCCCTGAACGCCCTCGGCGTGTTCGACTCGATCAACCGCACCCTGGCCTCGGTGGCCCCGGCGAACCAGCCCAACAGCGTCACCCTGACCTCGGTCCTGTCCTTCGGCAAGGTGATGAGCTTCACGGCCCTGGTGAGCGTGGTGAACATCGTCCTGTTCACCGCCCTGGCCACCCTCGCCGCCTATCTGTACAACATGTGCTCCTCGCTCGTCGGCGGGATAGAGGTCACCCTCGCCGACGACACCGCCTCCTGAGGCCCGGCGCTAAGCGGTTTTGGGGCACCGCCCCCGGTGGGGTAAGCTTCTCGACGTTACCAACCGGGGCCTATGGCACAGTTGGTTAGCGCGCCGCCCTGATAAGGCGGAGGTCGGTGGTTCAAGTCCACCTAGGCCCACCCCGGTTGTGAAAGCCCCGGACCTGCTATGGTCCGGGGCTTTCGCGTTGCGGGCTCTATTCGCACGCGCCCGTCAGCTGGTGGTAGCCGACCCACACCTCGCCGCGGGCGTTGATGTTCACGTTGACGCCGTTGTCGCCGACGGTGTCGGAGGCCCAGACGGGACGGGAGTCGTCGACGCTGGCGTACATCACGAAGTTGCCGTCGTTCTGGTAGGTGACGCGGATGCCGCCCCCGCCGTTGGTGTTGGAGGCCCAGCAGACGGCGTTGTCGGCGCGGTACTCGACGAGGTTGCCGTCGGACTGGAAGATCAGCTTCGCGCCGGCCGGGTTGTGGATGTCGTCGCCGGCGCGCATCGTGTCGCCGCGGTTCAGGTGGTCTCCGCCTGTCGCGGCGACGGCGCTGCCGGCGCCTGCCATGGACAGGGCGGCGGCGAGTGCCGCGGCCCCGGCGACGGCTCCGATCGTGCGTTTCACCATGGTCTAGCTGCTCCTTTCCTGGAGGACATGTACGCAGCTAGTCATGACGCCGCCCCGCCGGGTCCATGCCGGACGGCGGGGCGGTTCACTCGACCTAATGAATACTCGGCTATTTCCGCCGTGGGGTGCGGGAGCGGGTTCGCATTCTGTGATGGATCAAGACGTTACTGCTGACGCAGTATTTTGAAATGACAAGATCTCTGCCCGCAGGATCTGTGCCGCCAAGATCTGTGCCTCCAGGATCTCTGCCGCCAAGATCTGTACCGCAAGGATCTACGCCGGCGGGGTGAGCGTCTGGTGGTAGCGCACGCCGTACAGGTGGCCGCTGGTGATCATCACGGTCACCTCCAGCACCGTTCCGCTCGCGTCGGTGATGGTGCGGAGCGTGCGCATCACCGGGATCTCGTCGGGGAGTTCGAGGGTCTGCAGTTCGTCGGTGGTCGGTTCGCGGACCTGGATCTCGTCCACGAGGCCGTGCTGCCGCCAGCCGAGGGCGGCCAGGACCGTCGGTGCGTCGGCCAGGTCGCGGTGCGGTGGCGGCGGTGACGGCGGCCGGTCGAGGCCGGTGCCGGTGACGACGTGCTCCGGGTAGTACGACCACTCGAGCTCGACCGGTTCGTCGTCGCGGAGCATCAGGCGCTTGCGGAGCAGGGCCGTCTCGCCTTCGGCCAGGCCGAGCTTGAGGGCGGCGTCCGCCGGCGGGCGCTCGGGGCCGATGTGCAGGACCTGATACGTGATCGTGCTGGCCGGCGGTTCGAGCTGCGATGCGGCGTCGACGATCCTGATGCGGTCCGAGCGGATGTACAGGGCCTTGCCGCGCTTGCCCTCGACGAAGCCCTCCGCCTTGAGCAGGGCCACCGCTCGCTGTGCGGTGTTCGTGGTGGTGTCGTACAGCTCCTGGAGGCGGCTGTACGTCGGAAGCGTTCCCGTGATGTCGCCGGCGAGGATCTTCGCTCGCAGGTCCGCGGCGATGCGTGCGTGCTGCGGACGTTCGTCGATGCGCTTCATACGTCGCAGGCCCCTACTTCCCCTACTTCCATCAGTTCCCTTCCGTGCGCACCTCAGCGACACAGTAGCAGCACTACGACGGTATGCGGCGTTCGTGGGAGGGACGGGGCAAATCCCCGGTTATCCTTGTAGCAATACTGGGAAGTCAGTAACCTGAGGTGCGCCTCTGCGGTCGAACGCTGACGGCGCGTTACGAGAGCGCAGGGCACGTTGCCGTTGAAAGGAGACCGAAGGTGCCTCGATTCGAGTCGAAGTCTGTAGCAGACCTCAGAGTCGGTGACTGGGCCCAGTTCGACGGCCGCTGGGCCGAGGTTCTGGCGTGCGCGACCGACCCGACCGGATGGACCCGCGTGACGCTCGACCGGTCTCCGCTGCCCGAGACGGTGGTGCACCGCACGGTCGACGTGCCGTGGTCCCGGACGCGGCCGGCGGGTCTGACGTGAGGCGGCCGGAGGACATCAGGGCCTTTCTGGCCCAGCACAGCGACGGGCGGGTGATCGGCCGGGTGCCGGCGATGTTCGGCATCGCCGTGACCGCGGCCGAGGCCGAGTTCCAGCGCCGGCTGCTGTCCGCGGGCCACTCCAGCGGCTACCTCGCGCTGCTGGGGCTGTCCGCGACCCTGACCTTCGACGCCGGGGAGTACTTCCACACCGCCGAGGACGCCCGCCGCGACCAGGGTGAGTGGCACGGCTACCACCGGGGCCTGCAGACCGCCCTGGCCTGCCTGATCATGCACGAGACCGGCAGCAACCCGCGGCAGGCCGCGCTGCAGGTCGCCGAGCACACCGAGACGCTGATCCGCTGCCGGTGGAACACCCGGCCCGCCGTGGGGGGTGGCTGAGCCGTGGACTACTGGTCCAAGGAGTTCGCCGGCCGGCCGGAGTGCCTGGTCGACGCCCGTCGCTTCACCCTCGCGATGCTCGGCTGCAGCGACGGGGCGCACACCGTGGCCCTCGTCGCCGACGAACTGGCCGGCAACGCCATCAAGCACACCGCCAGCGGCGGGCCGGGAGGCGAGTTCATCCTGCGCCTGGCACGGTTCGGGAACCGGTGCCGGGTCCGGGTCGACGACCAGGGCGGGCCCACCACGCCCTCGGTCTGCGCCGCCGCCGACGAGGACGAGGCCGGCCGCGGCCTGACCATCGTCGCCATGCTCTCCGCCTGCTGGGGCGTCGAGGGCGACGAGAGCGCCCGCTCGGTCTGGGCCGAGATCGCCTTCGACGAGACACCGGCGATATCCGGTGCCGACGGCCCGCCCGTCGGAGTCCCCCCGCAAGCGAGAGCCACAAGAAGGGTCGGCATGACGACGGACGACTGGGCGCGTTGATGGCACTGCACGTTGACTACGCGGCGGAGAGGACCTTCGCGCGGATCATCGGCGCCCTGCGCTCCGCCCGCCTGGACGCCGGACTGTCCCAGAACGCGCTCGCCGGCGGCCTCCCGGTCCGCGGCAGGGCGGTCTCGGAGTGGGAGACCGGCGCCATAGAACCGACCCTGGGACACCTGATGCAGTGGTCGCGCGAGCTCAACTGGCGCCTGGTGGTCATCGGGCGCGACGGCGAGCTGCGCATAGGACCGGCGCGCCAGCACCCCGGCGAAGCGTGGGAGGTCTTCGAGCGCCGGCGGCTGGCTGTACCGCTGAGGAATCGCCGTCTCGCGTTAGGGATGGCGCAGGGGGAGCTGGGGGAGTTGGTGGGCGTCAGCAGGGACTCGATCCAGCGGTGGGAGCTGACGCACGTTCCCCCGCGGCCGATCGCGCACATCGTGTGGGCGCAGAAGCTGGGGTACAGCTTGGATGCTCGGCCTGTCGGCAAAGGTGCTTTGCGGTTTCGGCGTGGCGGCTCCGCTTCGACGACGCAGCCGGGCATGGCGAACGCCCCGGAGCCACCTTCCGGGGCGTTCGCGCTCTGATGCCGGCTAGCTCGTCTGTCCTGCTTCGAGCTTGCCGATCATGGTCTTGACCTGGTTGACCGGGATGGAGAAGCCGAGGCCGACGCTGCCGCCCTGGGAGTTGTCGGAGCTGGTGGGCGAGTAGATCGCCGAGTTGATGCCTATGACCTGGCCCTGGGCGTTGAGCAGGGGGCCGCCGCTGTTGCCGGGGTTGAGGCTGGCGTCGGTCTGGATCGCCTTGTAGGTGACCTGGCCGCCGCCGGAGAAGCGGCTGCTGCTCTGGCTGCTGACGGTCACCTGGCGGTTCAGGGCGCTGACGATGCCGCTGGTGACGGTGCTCTGCAGGCCGTCGGGGGAGCCGATGGCGACGACGGTGTCGCCGACCTGGACCTTGTCGCTGTCGCCGAGGCCGGCGGCCGGCAGGCCGCTGACGCCCTGGGCTTTGATGACCGCCAGGTCGCTGCCGCTGTCGGCGCCGACGATGGTGGCCTGGGCGGTCCTGCCGTCGTTGAAGGTGATGGTGATCTGGCCGTTGCCGTCGGCGGCGTCGGAGATCACGTGGTTGTTGGTCAGGATCAGCCCGTTGGCGGACAGGATCACGCCGGAGCCGACGGACTTGCCCTGGTAGGACTCCACCGAGACCTGCACGACGGTGGGGAGCGCGGCCTTGGCCACCTGGCCGACGGTCGTGGTCGGAGTGCCGGTCTGGTTGCTGACCGGCGTGTTCACGGCCGTGTTGTTCAGCGGGACGCTGGAGGCGCTCGGCGAGGAGGTGTTGTGGGAGGCGATGGTTCCGGCGATGCCGCCCGCGGCCGCCGAGGCGGCGATGGTTCCGGCGACGATCAGCGCGATGCCCATGCGGCGCTTGCGCTTCGGGCGCTGCGGCGGCTCGGGCGTGAAGGCCGGCGGGTAGGCCGAGTATCCGGGCCCACCCGGGCCGCTCGGGCCGCCAGGGCTGCCGAGTCCGCTAACGCCGCCCGGGCCGTATGGCTTGTAGGGGTCGGACGAAGCCGACGAGGAAGCGTGGGCCGGACCGAGCACCGGCCCGGAAGACGGGTGGCCCCACGGCTGCGGGTTGCCGGCTGCGGGCTGCTCCGGCTGGTAAGGGTCGTGCTCGAATCCGGTCATGGTGTTCACGATGCGCCCGGACGATGAGAGCGCCTTGCCGAGAGCATGAGAATCGGTGAAGAAAGCCGTGAAGCAGACGGCCCCATTCCTAAGGAAACGAGTTGTCCGGCCTCAGGGAGGCGGGCGATCATCGAGCGATGGACCGCGATCCGCTCGACGATGCCCGCGCCCTGGCGCGCGAACGTTATCCACAGGCTGTGTGGGCCGTGTTGGCCGGCAGCGTGCTGACGGCGCACCGGACGGCGGGCTCGGATCTCGACATCGTCGTGGTCCTCCCCCTCGGTGATCCGCTCGCGCCCCGCCGCGAGTCGCTCGTCTTCCGCGGCTGGCCCGTCGAGCTGTTCGTGCACGACGACGAGACCCTCGACTGGTGGCTCGCCAAGGAACGCCTCCAGCGCAAGCCGACGCTGCACCGGATGGTGTGCGGTACGCCGGTCGTCGGCGATCCGGCCGACCGCCGGGAGGCCTGCCGGGCGCTCCTGGACGCCGGGCCCGAGCCGATGGCGCCGGCGCAGCTCGAAGCGGCCCGCTACGGCCTCACCGACCTGCTCGACGACCTCGAGCACGCCACCGATCCCGGCGAGCGTCTCGTCATCGCCGCGACGCTGTGGACCAACGCGGCACACGGTGCGCTCGTGGCGGCGAACCACTGGGACGGCACCGGGAAATGGCTGCTGCGCGAACTTCGTGGCCTGGAGGAGAACCTCGACGGAGACGGGGGACAAGGCCTCGCCGATCGTTGGCTGGCCGCGCACCGCGACCCGGCCGCGATCGAGGCCTTCGCCCGCGAGGTGCTGGACCGGCTCGGCGGTCCGCTCTTCGACGGCTACGCGGCCGCCGCGCCGCGCCCCGACATCACGAAGCCTGCGTGATCGTCAGCGGGAACTCCGTCAGCGTGACCGAGGGCCCTGACGGATTCGCGACGTCGGTCAGCTCCACCGGATCGGTCATCAGGAACACCGCGTTCTGCGGCGGGAAAGCCGTCATGTTCGTGTTGAACAAAGGGAACGCGGCCTTGGTGGCGAACGTGGCCGGCTGACCGCCGCCGCACGGAGTGTGCTGCACGGACACGGTCAGATCCTGGGCCAGCGACTCGGCCGCGGGGAACTCGCGGCCGACCGCCGGGGCCACGAAGCTCCCGGTCGCCGGTGCCTTCTCCGACACCGTCACCGTCCCGAGCACGGCGTCGTACCCGGTCAGTTGCTCGGCCACGGTCTGTACGGCGACGGTCGGCTGGACCCCGTCGACCCTGTCGCCGACCCGGACCTGTCCGGTACCCAGTACTTCGAAGCGGTGTAAGACGCCGTTGCACTCCATCACCATGTCGCCGTCCTCGGTGAGGGAGACGGCTGTTCCGCTTGCCGGCAAAGAGTTTCCGCCTGCGGACTTGGTGGAGGCGTGGGCGGCGAGGCCGCTCCAGGAGAACAGCAGGAGGGAGCCGGTGACGGCCAGCACGGGACGCATTCTCATGGCCGGTCCTTTCGGGGGGATTTGTCGCTTAGGTGGCCATTATCGTCTCTCATGCCACTGACAATCCCGGCCCCACGCCGCGTGCCGACCGCCTTATCGCATGGCGCTACCCCGCATCGCTCCCAGGCGTTGTCCCTTGTAACGCAAGCGGATTCGGGAACGGCGGCCAGAACGGCAGGGGCCGCGGACCGAGGGTCTCGGCGTAGGCGTTCTCGATGAGAGCGCGCTGGAAGGCGGCCCGGCTGGCCTGTGCGCGAATCCGCTCAGCCAGGGCCGGATCGCTGCGCACCGTTCCGGGCCACCGGGCCGACGCGGGAGCAGGGGCCGGAGCGGAGGCAGGGGCCGGGGCAGGAGTCGAACTCTCGCCGGGCAAGAACTCCGGGCCATCAAGTTCCTGATGCGAAGCGCCGCCCTCGTCGTCCAGAGCCTGCGCCACCGCCTCCAGCGCCTCCAGCATGCCGCCGGACATCACCGACTCCACGCCGCCGGCCGCGACCGGATACGGGATCTCGGCCCACACCGCCCGCGCGCACCGGTCGCCGAGCACGCCCCACGTCCGCGAGATCGAGGCGACCATGGCCAGTCCGCGCCCGGACTCCGAGTCCCCCTCGGGGTCCTCCTCTATCGCGTCGACCACCACGCGCGGCTCGCTCGGCGAGCCCTCGTCGTCGACGCGCACCTTCCAGCGGTCCGCGAAGGCCGCGAGGTGCACCACGAACTGCCCGTCGGGCGCGCCGCTGGCGGTGTGCACGATGGCGTTGCCGGCCAGTTCGGAGACCGCCATGACCACCAGGTCCGCGCCCGGCGCGTCGCCGAGCACCATCCGGGTGAAGCGGCGGACGTCGCCGAGGTGTTCGGGCAGCCCGGGGAAGGAGCGAGACCAGTACGACATGGGGGGCCTCCCGGATGGTGGGGAGGGGGCGGTTCCACCCTCCCGTCAGCCAGGCTAGTCCCCCATCAGCCCTTTGATAGGGAATTTCAAGGAAGTTCCCTTATTTGGGTGACGGTTCGTCGTCCAGGGCGAGCGGGGGCAGCCGCGCGAGGTCCATCTCCACCCGATTGATGAGGCCGATCGCCTCTTCACCGTACACAGCCGACTCCTCGAAACGGCGGAACTGCGCCACGTGTGTCGAGACCTTGTCAGGCTGCCCCATCAGCAGCTCGCCGGTGAACATCTCCACGGCGACCTCGCGGTCGTCGTAGAGCGTGAAGGTGACCATCGGCAGCCCGCGCATCGCCGAGGTCCAGGGCAGGATCCCCACCCGCACCCCGGGATGGACGGCCATCTGCCGCAGCCGGTCGAACTGCGCGGCCATCACCGTCAGCTCCCCGGGCCAGGTGCGCAGCACGCCCTCGGTGATCAGGAAGGTGAACTCGCGGCCGTCCTCGAACAGCACCGACTGCCGCTCGGTGTGGGTCATCGCGGCCTTGCCGACCTCGCGCTCGGAAAGCCAGGGGGTGAGCCGGTTGGCGTCCCGGGCGTACTCGGCGGTCTGCAGCAGGCGCGGGATGATCGAGTTCGAGAACGTCGACACCGCCGAGCACACCCGCTCGCGGTCGGCGATCTGGTTCAGCAGGGTCAGGCCCTTGCCGTAGCCGCGGTTGCTCGCGGCGTCGGCGGCGGCCTGGCCGAGCAGGTCGAACAGGCTCTCCTGCTCCTCGGCCGGCAGGTTCAGGGCGGTGACGATCCGGGCCAGCACGTCCCGGCTGGGCACCATCTTGCCGTGTTCGACCTTGGACACCGCCGAGGAGGTGACGGAGGCGGCGGCCGCGAGTTCGCCGCTGGACAGAGCGCGCTCCATCCGGAACTGCCGGATCCGGCCGCCCAGCTTGGCCGCGTAAGGACTTCGCACCGCACTCATACCCATTGGTTCTACACCACTTGTGAGGAATCGGTGACCGATCCGGCAGGATCAGTAGCCGGCGGTCACCTGTATGGATTGTGTTGGACTGGGCCGACGACCCGACGTGCGCACCGCCGCAGGTGAGCGGCGCCGGCGGCGACCCCGTGGCCGTCGGCTCGGGCCCGGGGCCGGTCAGCCCGTTCCGGCCCCGGCCGGCGCGGGGATGGCGGCCAGCGTGCGGCGCTCGCTCGTCAGCAGGCCGGTCACGGTCTCCAGGTCGTAGTCGGCGGCGGCCGCGTAACCGTCGAGCACCGTGGCGTGCGCGGAGATCTCGTCGGCGCGGGAGAGCAGCAACTCGCCGGTGAAGGTCTCCACGGCCACGGCGGCGTCGTCGTGGAGCGTGAACCCGTACAGCGGGAAGACCTCTGACACGGCGGCGGAGTCCGGCACGATGCCGATCCGGACCCCGGGCAGCGCCGACAGGACACGAAGACGGTCGGCCTGGGTCGCGGCCAGCGTCGCCGGTCCCGGGCACAGGCGCAGGGCGCTCTCGGTGAGCAGGAACTCGAAGCTGCGCCCCTGTTCGAACAGCACGCCCTGGCGTTCCAGATGCAGCGCCGAGGCCCGGCCGAGTTCGCGCTCGGACATCCAGGGGGTCAGGCGTGCGGCGTAGCGGGCATAGTCGGCGGTCTGCAGCAGGGGCGGGATCATCGAGGTGGAGAAGGAGCGCAACACCGTGGTGTTGCGCTCGCGCTCGGCGATCGCGTCCAGCAGCGCCAGGCCGCGGCCGTGCCGGCGGCGGTCGGCGGCGTCGTCGACCGCGCGGGTGAGCAGGTCCCGCAGGTCGCTGCGGGGCTCGTCGCCGAGGCCCAGGACGCCGAGCACCCGCTCCAGAACCTCGGTCGAGGGAAGCATCATGCCCCGCTCGATCTTCGACACGGAGGGCTGGGTGACACCGGCGCGGGCGGCTACTTCGAGTCCGGACAAGCCGAGGTCCAGTCGGTGCCGACGCAGGCGCCGACCGAGTTCTTCAGCTAATACGCTGCGTGCTGGGCTCATTCCCACAGTGTGGCCAACAGCGCGGACCATCTGGGAGGGTTTCCGGGACTAATGCCGTGTCTATCACCCGGTCGAGCTACCATCATTCGATGTGATCTTGGATATGGGGCCTGAGGAGGGCGCCGGACGGGCGCTTCCCTCTCGCCGGCGAACGGCCTTCACAACGGTCCGATCCGCTGTAGTTTGACGCTGGTGAGCGCCGCATGAGTCTGGCCGCCCTCGTCACCGCCTTCGGTGTGGTGTTCCTGGCCGAACTGCCGGACAAGACCGCCATCGCGTCCCTGATCCTGGGCGCCCGATATCGCCCGTCCTGGGTCTTCTCCGGGGTGGCCGCCGCCTTCGTGGTCCACGTCGCGCTGGCCGTCGCGGCCGGTTCGCTGCTCTCCCTGGTCCCGCGGCGGCCGCTGGAGGCGATCGTCGCAGTGTTCTTCCTGGCCGGCGCGGTGCTGATGCTGCGCAGCCACGGACGGGAGGACGCGGAAGAAGAGGCGGAGGCGGAGGCGGAGGAAGTCCCGGACCTCGGCGACCATGCCGGGTTCGGCAAGGTCGCCGGGACCGCGTTCGGGGTGATCATGGTCGCCGAGTTCGGGGACCTGACCCAGATCGTGACCGCGAACCTGGCCGCGAAGTACGCCGACCCGCTGGCCGTGGGCCTCGGCGCCACGCTGGGCCTGTGGTCGGTCGCGGCGCTGGCCATCGTCGGCGGGCGCGGCCTGCTCAAGGTGCTGCCGCTGCACTTCATCGTGCGGCTGGCGGCGCTGGTGATGATCGTGCTCGCCGGAGTCAGCCTGGTGCAGGCTGTCGTCGGCTGAGCGGACGGGCCGGTAAGAGCCGGCTGGGGGCCGGCTGAGGGCCGAGCGGTCCCCTTATGAGGAGACCGCGGCGGCCCGGTCGCTGCCGTCCACGATGTCGGCGAGCTGACGGAGACCCCGGGCCAGATCGGCCCCGCTAGGCGTCCGTTCGCCGTGGGCGAAGCGCTGGATGAGCAGGCCGGCCATCAGGGAGTACAGGACCGCGCCGGCGCCCATCTCCAGGTCGGTTCCGATCTCGTCCTCGGGGATGCCGAGGATCAGGTTGGCCAGGCCCTTGCGCGCCTCCGGGATCGCATTGCGGAACATCTCCCGTGCTCCGGGGATGTGGTCGATCTCGATGATCAGCTCGAAGCTGGCCATCCACAGCGCCTGGTTCTCGTCGAAGGTCGCCGAGACGTCGTCGAAGACCCGCGCGAAGCGCTCCTTGGCCGACAGTCCGGGGCCGGCCTTGGCGAAAGCCTCTTCCAGATGGTCGCCCCACTCGCCGATGGCCTGGAACATCGCCTCGTTCATCAGCGCGTCCTTGGAGCCGAAGTGGTAGCCGATCGCGGCCAGGCTGACGCCCGAGGCCTGGGCGATGTCCCGCGCGGTGGTGCGCGAGTAGCCCTTCTCCAGCAGGCACTTCTTGGCCCCCGCGAGGAGGTCGTCACGGTTGCTCATGGCCGCAGCCTACTCCAGTCTCAGACGAATGTCTCGTACGGAGGTCTGAAACAGAAGTCTTGCACAATCGTCCAAGACGGTTGTACGGTCCTTCCATGACCTCGACGCCGAGCGCCCCGAGTACTCAGGGCACCGCAAGCACCCCGGCCCCGCGGGCCGGCCGCAAGGAGTGGATCGGGCTGGCCGTACTGGTCCTGCCGTGTCTGCTCACCTCGATGGACATGTCGGTCCTGCTGTTCGGGCTGCCGTTCATCAGCGCCTCGCTCAAGCCGAGTGCCACCCAGCAGCTGTGGATCATGGACGCCTACGGCTTCGCGCTGGCCGGGCTGCTGATCACCATGGGCGCGATCGGCGACCGGATAGGACGGCGCCGGCTGCTGCTGATCGGCGCGACCGCGTTCGGCGCGGCCTCGATCGTGGCCGCCTACTCCGGCAGCGCCGAGGTGCTGATCGGCACCCGGGCCCTGCTCGGCGTGGCCGGCGCGACCCTGATGCCCTCGACCATGGCCCTGATCCGCAACATGTTCCACGACCCCAAGCAGCGGCAGACCGCCATCTCGCTGTGGACCGGCGGCCTGATCGGCGGCGTGACCCTGGGTCCGATCGTGGGCGGGGTGCTGCTGAACCACTTCTGGTGGGGCTCGGTGTTCCTGATCAACCTGCCCGCGATGGCCCTGCTGCTGGTTCTCGGCCCGATGCTGCTGCCGGAGTACAGGGCTCCCGCGTCCGGGCGCCGGTTCGACGTCCTCGGATCGGTGCTGTCGATGGCCGCGATCTTCCCGGCGGTCTACGGCATCAAGCAGCTGGCCGTGGACGGGTTCAGTGCCTCGGCCGCCGGCGCGCTGGCCTTCGGCGCCGCCCTGGCGATCGCCTTCGTCATCCGGCAGCACACCGCGAAGAACCCGCTGGTCGACATGGAGCTGTTCCGCAAGCCCGGCTTCCGGGCGCCGATGCTGGTGAACCTGTCCGGCAACTTCGTCCTGATGGGCTTCAGCCTCTTCAACACCCAGTACCTGCAGTCGGTGGCCGGGATGCGGCCGTTCACCGCGGCGCTGTGGTCGATGGGCGCGATGCCGTTCATCAGCGTGGGGATGGGCGTCACCGGCGCGCTGACCGCGAAGGTCCGGCCCGCCCGGATCATCGGCGTCGCGTTCCTGGTCTCGGCGGCCGGCGCGCTGGTGCTGATGCTGGCGCACCCCGGCAACCCGGTGGTGGTCCTGATGGTCGGCGCCGGTGTCGCGGCCGGCGGTGTGGTGGCGGCGCAGAGCATCGTCGGGAACATGGTCATGGCCGCCGCCCCGGCTGAACGCGCGGGTTCGGCCTCGGCGCTGAACGAGACCGGCGCCGAGCTCGGCAGCTCGCTGGGCATGGCGCTGCTGGGCAGCATCGGCGCCGCGATCTACCACCACAAGATGGCGGCCGTCGGCGCCGCGGGCGTCCCGGACGCGGCGGTGCGGGCGGGCCACGAGACCGTCGGCGGTGCGGACGCCGTGGCCGCCCAGTTCCCCGGCGCGGCGTCCCACGCCCTGCTGACGACCGCCCGCGACGCCTACGCGTCGGGCCTGCACACCGCGGCGGCGGTCGGGGCGGTCTTGCTGGCGCTCACCGCGCTGTTCGCCTTCCGGGCGCTGCGCGACGAGCCGGTTCTGCCCGCGGCTCCGAAGAAGGAGAAGGCGAAGAAGGGCCAGAAGGCTGCGCCGGCCGAGCCGTCGCCCGGCTATGCCGCCTCGGTCGTGTGAGCGTGGTGTGGGCGCACGAGTGAGGACAGACAAGATGTCCGCCGGTCTGGCGAGGGGGGAGACCGGCGGATCTTGCGTCGCGGCGGGTTTTCAGGCCGCCGGCACCGGATCAGGCCTTCAGCGCGTCCGTCACGGCCTCGGCGACCGTGGTGGTCGGACGGCCGATCAGGGTGCTGAGGGTGTCGGTGACCTCGGCCAGCGCGCCCTCGGCGATCTTCGCGTCGGCCTCGGCCAGGCCCTTGGACAGGAACTCCGGCAGGCCGAAGCCGGCCAGCGCCTTGCGGTACTCCTCCGGGTCCAGGTTCACGGCCGCGACCTCCTTGCCGGCCTGGCGCGAGACCTCGGCCGCGATCTCGGCGTAGCCGTAGGCCTTGTCGCCGGTGAGTTCGTAGACCCCGCCCTCGTGGCCCTCGGTGGTGGCGACGACGGCGGCCGCCGCGGCGTAGTCGGCGCGCGAGGCGAAGGCGGTCAGGCCGCTGCCGACGGAGCCGATGATCGCGCCGTGCTCGATGGCGTTCGGCAGGCTGGCGGTCAGGTTCTCCCAGTACCAGTTGTTCCGCAGGAACGTGTACGGCAGGCCGGACTCCTTGATCGCGGCCTCGGTGTTCTTGTGGACCGACGCGAAGGGGATCGGGTTGGTGTCGGCCTTCGGGATCGAGGTGTAGATCACGTGCCCGACCCCGGCCGCCCGGCCGGCCTGGAGCGCGGTCAGGTGATTGCTCAGCCGGTCCTCGTCGGGGCCGCTGGAGGAGATGAACACCCACTTGTCGGCCCCGCGCAGCGCCTCGGTCAGGCCCGCGGCGTCGGCGTAGTCGCCGCGCACCACCTGCACGCCGCGGTCGGCGAAGTCCTGGACCTTCTCCGGAGAGCGCACGATCGCGCGGATCTGGCCGGCCGGCACCCCGCGCTCCAGCAGGTCTTCGATGACGAGACGGCCGAGGTGGCCGCCGGCGGCGGTGATGGCGATGGTCATGGGAGCTCCTCAACGGGGACGGGGGTGGCGGCCCCGGGGTGGGGCGCTTTCTCTCGGTTAGTGCGGCACCCACGATGGCACTAACTTTTGGAAAGCGCAACCTGATGCACAGCGCTACCGGATGGAAAGCGCATGGGGTACCGTGGAGCGCATGAGTACGCGCACGGTGGCTGAGGATGTGCAAGAGCGCGCCATCGAGCAGGCCTACGACGTCCTGCAGGCGAGCTGCCCGACGCGCCGGACGCTGGAGAACGTCACCGGCCGCTGGGGCACCCTGATCATGATGGTCCTGCGCGAGGGGCCGGTCCGCTTCAACGAGCTGCGCCGCCGGGTCGACGGGGTCAGCGAGAAGATGCTGTCGCAAGGGCTCCAGGCCTTGGAGCGGGACGGTTTCGTGGCCCGCGAGGTGCAGTCCACCATGCCGCCGCGGGTCGAGTACCAGCTCACGCCGCTCGGTGTGCAGACCTCGGACCGGCTGAAGGATCTGGTGAGGTTCCTGGAGAGCCGGATGCCGGAGGTCGAGGCCGCGCAGGCACGCTACGACGAGGCCGGCGCCGCATAGCCCCGAGCGGTGATCCACACTGGGGCCCATGACCAGACACGTGGAATTCCAGCGCCTGCACAACTTCCGTGACCTCGGCGGCTATGCGACCGCCGACGGGAGCGCGACGAAGTGGGGCGTGTTGTTCCGGTCGGACAACCTCCGCAAGCTCAGTGAGTCCGCGGACGTTGAGCGGTTCCACGCGCTGGACGTCCGTACGGTCATCGATTTGCGGTACCCGTGGGAGATCGAGCAGTCCGGTCGGGTGCCGGAGTTCCCGGGGCTGCGCTATGTGAATTTGAGCATTGAGCATCAGCCGTACGACCAGGGCGCGCTGGGAGACGACTTCGATCCGTGGCGGTTCCTCGCGGATCGTTATATGGAGGTCGCGCAGGACGGTGTCAAGGAGATCCGCGGAGTCTTGGAGGCCATCGCCGATCCCGAGTCCGGGAACACTGTTTTCCACTGCGCTTCCGGCAAGGATCGGACCGGCATCATCGCGATGCTCGTGCTCAGTCTGGTCGGCGTCTCCGAGGAGAACGTGGTGGACGACTTCGCTCTGACGGAGTTGGCGACGCAGCGGTTGATCGCGGACTGGAAGGCGTTCTATCCAGATCGCGAACTGTCGTGGTCCGCATATGCCCGTGCGCCCAAGGAACCGATGGAACTGTTCATCGCGGATCTGAACTCCCGCTACGGCTCTGTAGAGGGGTACGCAGAACAGGAACTCGGTGTCGACGGTGCTCTGATCGCCGCGTTGAAGGCGAAGCTAGTCGACGTCGAGGGCTAACTCGATCGACTGCGGTACGAAGCCGAAACGCTGATAGAAGCGGATCGCGGCGCTGTTCGACGTATAGGCGGAAACGTGGAGGCGTGCCGCTCCGCGTTCCCGTCCCCAGGCGATGAAGTCCTCGACCATGCGGCCGCCGATGCCTTGTCCTCTATAGGAAGGCGTCACATGGGTGCTGACGAGTTCGGCGCGCGCCGCGGTCCACAGAGAGGACGTCGGACTGAAGGTGCCGATCAGATGCCCTATCACTGTGCCGTCTTCTATAGCGACCAGTACCAGGGCGTCCGGAGCGGCGATCAGTCCGGCGCAGCGGGTGCGGTTGTTGTCGCGCGGCCAGTCCGGGTCGCGCAAACGGTCGCGCGTGACACCGTCCTCCGCGAACAAGGCGGCGCTGTCGTGGGTGAGGCCGTCCAGATCGTCCAGGGTCGCCGGGCGGATCTCGATGTCGGTCATGTCCGGGTCATACCCGTCAGCTGTTCTCCACGACCATCCGGACGGCCAGCCCGAGCATGACGGTGCCGGAGATCTGCTCCATGCGTCGGCGGACCTTGCGGCGGCTGAAGAATGTGCGCAGCCGCTGCACGCTCCAGACGTAGAACGAGTAGTAGAAGACCTCATAGATCGCCCAGGCGGCGGCCAGCAGCACCATCGCCGGCAGCTTCGGGGCGTGGGCCGGGACGAACTGCGGCAGGAACGACATCGCGAAGATCGCGGCCTTCGGGTTGGCGAGGTTCGTGAGCAATCCGGCTCGGTAGGACCACAGCGGGCTCCTGGTGCGCGCGTCGCTGTCGAGCTCGTCGGGCTCCTGCGCGATGTCCTCCTGCTTCATCTTGCGGGCGGAGCGGAAGGACTGGACGCCGAACCACACCAGGACGCAGGCGCCGACCACGCGCATCCCGTCGTAGGCGAGCTGCGAGGCCGCGAGCAGCGCGGTGAAGCCGAAGGCCGCGGCGCAGCCCCAGACGAACACCCCGCTCTCGTTGCCGAGGACGGTCGCGACCCCGGCGCGCTTCCCGCCGCGGATCGACTGCCGGATGATCAGCGCCGTGCTTTGTCCGGGGACCGCGGCGACCGCCGTACAGGCGATGAGGAAGGGCAGCAGGGTTGCCAGCATGGGTTCATCGTCGGTACGCGAGGCGGGCGTGGCAATCCGATTTCCCTTAGGACAGTGCCGCTAGGCGCCGCTACCGCTCGGCATCGCTATCGAAGACGCGACCCGCTGATGCAACCTGTTCTGGGGAGTCCGTGGTTTGTGCTGCGGAAGGGGGTACCGGATGCGGTCCGAGGACGAAGACGAGTTCCGGCGCTTCACGGCCGCGCGGTGGGCGGGGCTGGTGCGGACGGCGTACCTGCTGACCGGGGACCTCGGCCACGCCGAGGATCTGGCGCAGACGGCGCTGATCAAGGCGTACCGATCGTGGCACCGCGTCCGGAAAGTCGAAGACGTCGATGCCTACGTGCGCAAGATCCTGATCAACTGCAACAGGAGCCGGTTCCGGGCCAAGCGCCCGATGGAGTACAGCGTCGCCGCGGTGCCGGAGCACCCGGTGTGGACGGACGCCGACCGCGGCATCGAGGAGCGGGACGTGCTGTTCGCGGCGCTCGCAGCGCTGCCGCCCAGACAGCGCGCGATCGTGGTGCTGCGGTATTGGGAGGACTTGGCGGAGGGGGAGGTCGCCGAGTTGCTCGGCTGCTCCGTCGGAAACGTCAAGAGTCAGGCCTCACGGGCGCTGGCCAAGCTGCGCAGCGACGCGGGCCTGGCCGGGCTCGCCCCGTTCCGGGATCCGGCGGCGGCGATGAGGGGAGCACGGGCATGACGGACGAGCGGTGGGAGAACGGCCTGCGCGAGGTCATGACGGGCACCGCGGGCGCGGCCCGGGTCGCGGCCCCGCCGACCGACGTGATCCTGCGGCGCGGGCGGTCCGCGGTGCGGAAGCGCAACGGGCTGGCCGGATCGGGCGTGCTCGGGATCGTGGCCGCCGCGGTGATCGCGGGGACGGCGCTCGGCCCCGGGGCGTCCGGCGGGACGAGCCCTGCCCGGCGGCCTGTCGCGGCGGAGGCCGTGGTGACTATGGGATCGGCGGCGGCGAAGACGAAGATCGTGATCTACGACGACTACCGCTGCCCGCCGTGCAAGCAGATCGATGCCGGAATCAGCTCGACGATTCAGAAGGAGGCCGCTTCCGGACGGGTTCAGGTCGAGTACCGCCCAGTGAACCTGGTCGACCGGAACAGCGCTACGGGCGGGACCGGATCCGTGGTCGCGGGGAACGCTGTGCAGTGCGCGGCAGAGCGCGGCGACTTCTACGCCTACCGTGCCGCGGTGTTCGCCCACCAACCGCAGACAGCAGCTGATGACGTCTTCAAGTCGCCGGCACAACTCGTCTCCATCGCGAAAACAATCCCCGGCTTGGTCACCGCGGAGTTCGTGAAGTGTGTGGACGACCTGCCGTACGCGGCGGCGATCAAGCGCAACTATGACGCCGCCGTCGACATCGCGCGGTGCGCCGGCGTGCCCTGTATCAGCGTGGACGGCCGGCAGTGGACGAATCAGAATCAGGGACAGAGCTTCGACAGCTGGTTGATGCAGAAGATTGCCGCGAGCTAGCTTTACGCCCCGTGACGAACGATCCAAAGGCGATCATCGAGTCCGGATACGACGCCATGGCCGAGCAGTATCTGGCCGTGTTCGGGGAGAACGTCCCCGACGACCCGCGGGTCCGTTTCGTCGGCGAATTGGCGGGCCGGCTGTCCCACGGTGCCCGTGTCCTGGAACTGGGATGCGGCGCCGGCGTCCCGGCCACGGCCTTGCTGGCTCAGCGCTTTGACGTGCTCGGCGTGGACATCTCCGCCGGGCAGCTGGCGCTGGCCGCGCAGCGTGTGCCGAGCGCCGCCTTCCTCAAGGCGGACATGACGAGTCTCGAGTTGCCCGACGCGTCCTTCGACGCCGTCACAGCCTTCTACAGTTTCAACCACATCCCCCGGGCGGAGCAGCAGCCGCTGCTGGCCAAGATCGCGCGCTGGCTCCGTCCCGGCGGCTTCCTGCTGGCCTCTTTCGGCCGCGGTGGATCGGCCGACGACGTCGAGCCCTGGCTCGGCGTCCCGATGTTCTTCGCCAGCCACGACTCCGTGACGAACACCCGCCATCTCAGCGAGGCCGGGTTCACCGTGATCGTCGACGAGATCGTGGAGACGGAGACGCCGCTGGGGCGCGAGATCTGGCAGTGGGTGCTGAGCTCGGCAGCGGGTGCTCGGTCTTAAGTGCTAACCCTGGGCAGGCATTCCACCAGACGGGTGAACAGGGGCCGGGCCGGTTCGGAGACCATCCGGTGCGGGAACATAGAAGAGGCCCGGCTCCTCGGTGATCTTCACCGGAACCGAGCCTTGCTCCCGACTGACAAGTGCGCGAGGGGGGAGTTGAACCCCCACGCCCTTTCGGGCACACGGACCTGAACCGTGCGCGTCTGCCTATTCCGCCACTCGCGCTCGCTCTTGCTGCACAAACATTAGCACGCGCCGGAGGTCGCTCCCGCCAATAAGGTCGCCGGCCCGGAAGTAGCGCTCATCACACCCCGGTACGTCCGATGATCGATCGATTTCGCCGCGCCGAAATCCGTGGGAACCGGCCGGGGGTGTCGCACGTCCTTGTGACGAGAGGGTGTTCACCTCCCTGCCGGCGTCGGCCATTCGGTGTGGGCTTCGGGGCGGGCCGCTGAGCTGCGTGGGCGCGGCCGTGCGGCTGATCTCGCGGCGATGTGGGTACGCAGCGGGGGATGGGGTGGTTACGATCTCATCCGTAACAGGCACGCGAGCCGGTATGCCGCAGGCGGCGGACGGCGCGCGCGACCGTGGGTCCGACGAAGACGGCGCCCCGCCCGGGTGCGCTGGACGACAGAATGGTCTGCGAGGCCGGTCAACGCTAGGCTGGCGCGCCGGAAGGGGGTGTCCGTGGGAGTCCTACAGCGGTTCGAGCGACGCATCGAAGGGTTGGTCAACGGCGCCTTCGCCAAGGCATTCAAGTCCGAGGTCCAGCCGGTGGAGATCGCGTCCGCGCTGCAGCGCGAGTGCGACGACCGGGCGGCCATAGTCAGCCAGGGACGGACCATGGTGCCCAACGACTTCACAGTCGAGTTGGGCGGCGTGGACTACGAGCGGCTGGCGACCTACGCCGGCCCCCTGGGCGCCGAACTCGCCGAACTCGTTCGTGAGTACGGTGCGGAACAGCGCTATATGTTCGTCGGACCTGTCGAGGTGAAGTTCGCGCGCGCGGCCGATCTCGACACGGGGATGTTCCGGATCCAAAGTCAGGCGTTGGCAGGAGTGGTGCCCGTGTCTCAGATGCAAGGCGAGCCCCAGGGCTACGACCCCTACGGCCAGCCTCCCCCATACCAGGGCGGTCCCCAGGGTCCGCAGGGCCCGGGCGGCCCCCAGGGCCCCGGCGGCCTGCAGCCCGTGCCGCCGCCGAACCCGGTGCCGCAGCCCGCGCCGTGGGGTTCCCCGCCGCCCCCGCAGGGGCAGGGCGGACCCCAGCCCGGCTGGGGCGCGCCGCCGCCCGGACAGGGCGGATACGACCAGGGCGGGTACGACCCCTACGGCCAGCCGCCTCCGCAGCAGGCCGGCTGGGGCCCGCCCGGCGGCCAGCAGCAACAGCAGCAGTACGCGCCGCCGCCGCAGTCGCAGACCCAGTGCTGGGTGGAGATCAACGGTGCGCGGCACATGCTGACCAAGCCGGTCACCACCATGGGCCGCGGGACCGACGTCGACCTGCGGGTGGACGACCCGTCGGTGTCGCGCCGGCACGCCGAGATCCGGATCGGGACCCCGTCGTACGTGTCGGACCTGGGCTCCACCAACGGCATCGTGGTGGACAACCAGCACGTCACGCAGGCTCCCCTGCGCGACGGCTCGGTGATCCACCTGGGTACCACCACGATCATCTTCCGACAGCAGGGCTAGGGCCGAGGCGGATCCACGACAGATGTCCCAGCTGACCCTCACGGTGATCCGGCTCGCCTTCCTGGTGCTGCTGTGGCTGTTCGTGTTCTCCGCGGTCGGGGTCATGCGCTCCGACCTCTACGGATCACGGAACAGCAAGCGCCAGCAGGCCAAGGCCGCCAAGGCCGCCGCCGCCTCGACCCAGCAGGTCGCCGTCCGCGGCGGCGGCGCCCGCCAGCCCTACAACCCCGGCGCCCGCCGCAGCGGCCCGCCGACGCCCACCCGTCTGGTGGTGGTCGGCGGCTCGCTGGCCGGCACCACGGTGAACATCACCAGCGGCCAGCAGGTGACGATGGGCCGCGCGCACGACTCGACCATCGTGCTGGACGACGACTACGCCTCCAGCCGGCACGCCCGGCTCTATCCGGACGCCTCCGGCCAGTGGATAGTCGAAGATCTCGGCTCCACCAACGGCACCTTCCTCGGGCAGACGAAGCTGAACGCGCCGACCGTGGCACAGATCGGTGTCCCGATCCGCATCGGCAAGACCGTGCTCGAGTTGCGCGCATAGGGATAAGGAGAGGTGCCAGATGGCTCTTGTGCTCAGGTACGCGATCCGCTCCCATGTCGGGCTGATCCGGGAGGGCAACGAGGACTCCGGTTACGCCGGCCCGCGCCTGCTGGCGATCGCCGACGGCATGGGCGGTGCCGCCGCCGGTGAGCTGGCCAGCGCCGTCGTGATGACGACGGTCTCGCGGCTGGACTCGCCGGGCGGCGAGGACCTGCTGTCCGGGACCGGCGAGATGCCGGCCATGGTCCCCGGCGGCCAGCCGGGCGGCCCCGGCCAGGGCGGACCCGCGGGCCCCGGCGCTCCGGTGTCGGACAACGAGCAGACTCTGCACATCTCCCAGCACGACATGGCGGCCCGGGAGTCCGGCAACCCGCACTCGGCGCCGGACCCGGCGCTCGGCGAGCCCGACCTGGCGCTGCTGGGCGGCGCCGTGGTGGCGGCCAACGAGCGGCTGCGGGCCATCGTGGCCGAGCGTCCCGAGCTCGAGGGCATGGGCACCACGCTGACCGCGATGCTGTGGTCCGGCGGCCGCTTCGGCATGGTGCACGTCGGCGACTCCCGCGCCTACCGCCTGCGCGAGGGCCTGCTGGAGCAGATGACCGCCGACCACACCTGGGTGCAGCGCCTGATCGACGAGGGCCGGATCACCGAGGAGGAGGCCGGGCACCACCCGCAGCGCTCCCTGCTGATGCGCGTCCTGGACGGGCGCACGCAGGTCGAGGCGGACATCGGCACCTTCGACGCCTACCCGGGCGACCGCTACCTGCTGTGCTCCGACGGCCTGTCGGGCTTCGTCTCCCAGGAGACCCTGGCCGAGACCCTGGCCGCCTACGCGGACCCGCAGCAGGCCGTGGACGCCCTGATCGAGCTGGCCCTGCGGGCCGGCGGCCCGGACAACATCACCTGCATCGTCGCCGACACCCTCGACGACGGCGTGCTCCCCGGCGCCAGCCCGAACGAGGCCACGCAGATGCTGGGGTCGCTGACCCCGGTGGTGGTCGGCGCGGCCAGCGAGGGCGTGGAGCAGCTGCCCCGGTTCAGCTCCCCCGCCTCCGGCGGGCCCGGTCCCGGGGGACCTCCGCAGGACGAGTTCCCGCAGAACCACCCGGCCGGCCGAGCGGCCCGCCTGCGGTCCCGGCGCGGCCAGCAGAACCAGCAGAACCAGCAGATGACCGCCGAGCACCCCGGCGCCCCGGTGGCCACCGCGCCGCAGCAGTTCGACCCCTCCGCGCAGACCACGGAGATGGAGTCGGTGCCCGGACAGCGCGGGCTCCTGCCGGACAGCCAGCATCCCGGGTCCCGGCGCAACGGCGAGGGCGGCTTCGGCGGGCCCGAGGGCATGGCCGGCGGTCCCGGCGGTCCCGGCAGACCGGCTCCGGCCAAGCGGAGCAAGAAGGGGCTGCTGATCACCGGTGCGGTGGTCGTGGTCCTGGCCGCCGCCGCGGGCGGGACGTACGTGTACAGCCAGGGGCAGTACTACGTGGCGCCGTCCTCGGACAACAAGCAGGTCCTGCTCTACCAGGGCCTGTCGCAGCTGTCTTTCGCGTCGTCGCAGCAGTCGATGTCCGAGGGCCCGCTGTGGATCGACTCGGTCCCGCAGAGCAAGCGCGCGGACCTGTTCAAAACGCAATCGTTCGGCTCCAAGGACGCGGCGCTGGCATACCTGGCCCAGTACCGCACGGCCGCGAAGTCCTGCGCGGACTACCGGCACAGCCAGCCGGCCATCCAGCAGGCGCAGCAGCAGGCCGCCGGCAAGCCGGCGAGCAACCCGCTGCCGGGGCAGAACCTGGCCCCCACCGCGCCGGCGACGTCGTCCAAGGACGGCGCCCCGCTGGCCAACGGCCCGGCCTCCGAGTCGAACCCGAGCGCGCCGACCAGCGCCCCGACCGGCTCGACCGCCCCGACCGGCGGCCAGCAGGGGACGCCGGAGCCGCAGAACCCCACCTCGTCGCCCTCGACGCCCGCGTCGCAGCAAGGTGACGACCCGCAGATGAAGGCGTACTGCGCCGGAACAACGGACGGTCCTCAGTAGTGTCGATGTCAGCCGCCCCGCCCCGGCCCGAAGAACCGCTGATCCCCAAGCGCCGCAACACCGAGCTCCTGCTCAGTCTGTTCGCGGTGGCCGTCGCCATGTTCGCCTACGCCAACGTGGGCCTGGCCGACAACGGCAAACTGCCGGCCGGCATGTGGGGCGTCGGTGCCGGCCTGGCCGCCGTGGTGCTCGTCGCCAACGGGCTGACCCGCTACGCGGCGCCCTACGCCGACCCGCTGTTCCTGCCGCTGGCGATCTTCCTCAACGGCATCGGCCTGGTGCTGATCCACCGCCTGGACATCTACGACACCGAGCACTACCAGGCGCTGCACAAGGTCAACCCGGTGAGGTACCACCTCGCGCCGACCGGGTCGACGACGAACCAGCTGATGTACACCGCGCTGGGCATCATCGGCATGGCCGTCTTCCTGCTGTTCATCAGGGATCACAAGATCCTGCAGCGCTACGCCTACATCTCGATGGTCAGCGGCCTGTTCCTGGTCGCGCTCCCGGCCATGCTGCCGGCCTCGATCTCCTCCCGGAACGGCGCGAAGAGCTGGGTGTTCCTGCCGGGCGGGGTCTCGATCCAGCCGGCCGAGTTCGGCAAACTCCTGCTGGTCTCGTTCTTCGCCGCGTTCCTGATGGCCAAGCGGGACGCGCTCCGGGTGGCCTCGCGGCGAGTGCTCGGACTGAACATCCCGCGCGGCCGGGACATGGGGCCGATCGCGGTCTGCTGGGTCCTGGCGATGCTCGTCCTGGTCTTCGAGACCGACCTCGGCGTCTCGCTGATGTTCTTCGGCGCGTTCGTGGTGCTGCTGTACATCGCGACCGAGCGGACCTCGTGGCTGGTGTTCGGTGTCACCGCCTTCGTCGGCGGCGCCGTGTTCATCGCCACGACGGTGCCGCACGTCCAGGCCCGCGTGAACAACTGGCTGCACCCGTTCAACGGCGAGATCTGCGCGGCCACCAAGGCGCCCGGGACGAACTGCCCCTCGGACCAGATCTCGCAGTCCATCTACGGCTTCGCCACCGGCGGCATCTTCGGCAAGGGCCTGGACCAGGGCCGGCCCTGGCTGGTCGGGTTCGCCAAGAACGCGGACTTCATCCTGGTCACGGTCGGCGAGGAGCTCGGTATGGTCGGGCTGTTCGCGCTGATGATGGTCTACACGCTGTTCGTGATGCGCGGCTTCAAGACCGCGCTGCTGATCCGCGACAACTACGGCAAGCTGCTCTCGGCCGGTCTGGCCGTCACGTTCGCCCTGCAGGTGTTCATCACCGCCGGCGGCGTCATGCGCGTCATCCCGCTGACCGGTCTGCCGATGCCGTTCCTGGCCGCCGGTGGTTCGGCGCTCGTGGCGAACTGGGTCGTGGTCGCGCTGTTGATCAGGCTGTCGGACTCCGCGCGGCGCCCGCTGCCGCCGGCCATCCCGCTGACCGACGACGAGCTGCGGCAGATGCGCCTGGCCGCCGCGCAGCGGATGCCCTCGAACGCGTCCCCGGCGCGGCACGGGCAGCCGGCCGTGCCTGCCGGACCTGGTGGTCCCGGCGGCCCTGGTGGCCCGAGCGGCCCCAACGGTCCGCAGCGGCCGCATCCGCTGGCGCAGCCCGGACTCGGGCAGACCGCGCTCGGCCAGAGCGGCCTGGACCAGAGCGGTTTCGGCGGTCCTGATGGTCCCAACGGTCCCGAGGGCCCGACGCCTCCGGGCGCGAAGGACCCCACCGAACCGATGCCCGTCCGCCGTCCCGGTCCCGCGGGCCCGGCCGGCTCCGGCGACGTGACGCAGGCCGTTCCGTCCCAGCCGCGCGGCTACGGAGAGCACACGATGGTGCGCGCCGCGGAGCCGACGCAGGCGATGCAGACCACATCCGGGCCGAGGCCGGAACCGGAAGAGGGGCCGACGGAGTCCTATACCCCGGCGTTCGAAGACGAAGAAGACGAAGACATGCGGACGCGGCCGACCCCGGCACCCGGTGCGACCCCGGGTGACACGCCGGGGCGGCCGGGCCCGTCGGAGCGGAGGTACGGACCGTGAACCAGCCGATCAGGCGGGTGGCCCTGTTCTGCTTCCTGCTCATCGCCTCTCTGCTGGTGAGCTCCAACTATCTGCAGGTGGTCAACGCCGACAGCTACAAGGCGCGCAACGGCAACCTGCGCAACATCTACGACGCCTTCGCCTATCCGCGCGGCCAGATCCTCACCGCGGACGGCACGGTCATCGCCCAGTCGGCGCCCTCGGGCGGCATTCTGTACAAGTACCAGCGCCAGTACCCGCTCAAGAGCGCCTACGCCAACGTCACCGGCTACAAGTCGATCAACTACGGCGCCACCGACATAGAGTCCATCCTCGACGGCTACCTGAAGGGGACGGACAGCTCGGAATCCGTCGCCAACTTCATGGACACGCTGACCGGCAAGTCCAAGAAGGGCGGTGACGTCCAGCTGACGCTGCAGAACTCGGTGCAGCAGGTCGCGATCAAGGCCCTGGGCGCCAAGGTCGGCTCGGTGGTGGCCCTGGACCCGACCACCGGCGCGATCCTGGCGATGTACTCCAACCCGAGCTTCGACCCCAACGGGATAGCGTCCAACGACAACGACACCTCCAGCGCCGCGGGCAAAGTGCTGGAGGCGGACAAGAACAAGCCGAACCTGAACCACGCGACCGGCGAGAACTACCCGCCCGGCTCGGTCTTCAAGATCGTGACCGCGGCGGCGGCGCTGGAGTCCGGCAAGTTCACCGAGACCGGTGACACCGGCGGCCCGCAGGGTGCACTGACCTGGCCCGGGTCGTCCACCCAGCTGATCAACGAGAACAACGAGTCCTGCAGGGGCACGGACCTGAAGACCGCGCTCGCGCAGTCCTGCAACTCCATCTACGGCTACGTCGCCGACAAGGTCGGCGCGCCGACCATGGCCGAGTACGCGCAGAAGTTCGGGTTCAACAACCCCGGTCTGAAGATCCCGCTGACGGTGGCGCAGTCCAACTTCCCGTCCGCGGCCTCGCTGGGCAGCGACTCGGTGGCGCTGGCGCAGGACTCGGTCGGCCAGAACGGCACGCAGGTCACCCCGCTGCAGGCGGCGATGATAGCGGCGGCGGTGGCCAACGGCGGGGTCATCATGCAGCCCTACCTGGTGGACAAGGAGACCGCGCCCAACGGCCACGTGACGTACAAGGGCTCGGACCATCAGCACGAGCTCAGCCAGGCGATGCAGCCGGCCACCGCGGCCACGCTGGACGACATGATGCAGAACGTCGTCGCCAACGGCACCGCGGCGCCGGACGCGGTCCCCAACGTTCAGATGGGGGCCAAGACCGGTACCGCGCAGCAGGGCGACAAGAACAACCCGCTGGCCTGGTTCGTCTGCTACGGCACGGCGAACGGCAAGAAGGTCGCGGTGGCGGTCATGATCAAGACCAGCGACCCGAACCTGCGGGACACCATCTCCGGCGCCGGCTACGCCGGTCCGGTCGCGGCGGCGGTGCTGAAGGCGGCGCTGGGCGTGAAATAAGACGGCCGAGGCGGCGTGAGGAGGGTGCGCCCGGCGGAGATCGTCGGCGGACGCCGCTGGCGCCGGGCCCGGTTCGGGGGATACTGCCGGAAGCAAGTTTTCGACTGAGACGATGTCAGACCGCCGCCGACCGGGCGGCGATCGATGAGCTGGAGCGATGAGATGTCCGGAACCTATCCCGGAGCGGAACAGCCGCGGCGGCTCGGCGGCAGGTACGAGCTGGGCGCCGTGCTGGGCCGAGGCGGGATGGCCGAGGTCTTCATGGCCCGCGACACCCGGCTGGGCCGCACGGTCGCCGTGAAGACCCTGCGCGCCGACCTGTCCCGCGACCCCACGTTCCAGGCCCGGTTCCGCCGCGAGGCGCAGTCCGCGGCCTCGCTCAACCACCCGGCGATCGTGGCGATCTACGACACCGGCGAGGACTTCGAGAACGGCGTCTCGGTCCCGTACATCGTCATGGAGTACGCCGACGGCTCCACGCTGCGCGACCTGCTGCACTCCGGCCGCCGGCTGCTGCCCGAGCGGGCCCTGGAGATCACCGCCGGCGTTCTGCAGGCCCTGGACTACTCGCACCGCAACGGCATCATCCACCGCGACATCAAGCCGGCGAACATCATGCTGACCCGGTCCGGCACCGTGAAGGTGATGGACTTCGGCATCGCCCGCGCCATGGCCGACAACGGCATGACGATGACGCAGACCGCCGCGGTCATCGGCACCGCGCAGTACCTCTCGCCGGAGCAGGCCAAGGGCGAGACCGTGGACGCCCGCAGCGACCTGTACTCCACCGGCTGCCTGATGTACGAGCTGCTCACCGGCCGGCCGCCGTTCGTCGGCGACTCCCCGGTGGCCGTGGCCTACCAGCACGTGCGCGAGGAGCCGCAGCCGCCGTCCTCCTACGACCCCGAGGTCAGCCCGGCGATCGACGCGGTGGTGCTGAAGTCGCTGGCCAAGAGCGCCGACCAGCGCTACCAGTCGGCCACCGAGATGCGCGCCGACATCGAGCGGGTGCTGGACGGCCGGCCGACCGAGGCGCAGACCGCGGTGCTGGGCGCGGCGAACATGCCGACCCAGCGGCTGGACCCGCGCCAGGTGGGCGCGGCAGCCGCGGTGGGCCAGACCCGGGCGATGCCCGCGGTCGAGACGCCGACCGGCTACCAGAGCCCGGTCTCGCGCTACGACGACGACTACGGCGACTCGGGCCGTCCGCCGGCCCCGCCGCGCCGTGCCGAGCCGCGCCGCCCGCCGGAGCCGGAGAAGAGCGGCCGGACCGGGTACATCATCCTGGCCGTCGCCGGCATCGCCGCGGTCATCGCCGCGATCCTGCTGGCCAAGTCGCTGCTGAAGTCCGGCGGCAACAACAGCACCAAGGCGGTGCCGGACTTCGGCATCGGAACCATGAACTTCGCCCAGGCACAGGCGCTGCTGGCCAAGCCGGACTACGCCGGGTTCAGCCTCGCCGGGAGCGGCAAGGACTGCCCCGCCGGGACCGACGTGCACTCCGGGACGGCCGGGACGATCATCGCCCAGAGCCCGACGGCCAACGGCAACTTCCAGAAGCCGGGGCCGATCACGTACTGCCTGTCGCTGGGCCCGCAGACGGGCAAGGTGCCGCCGAAGAACATCCTGAACGGGATGAATGCCGACCAGCTGAAGAGCTACCTGGCCGGTGCGCACTTCGACGTGAGCAACCCGGTGATCACCTCGGCGGCCAGCGACACGGTGCCGGTGAACAACATCATCGACGTGATCGACGCGAACAACAACAACCAGGTCATCGACGGTCAGCAGGTCCCGGACGTGAGCAAGGTCCAGATCGGCTGGATCGTCTCCACCGGCAAGAAGCAGATCCAGCTCACCAACACGGACGGCTACAAGGGGCAGCCGTATGGCAGCGTCGTGTCGCAGATCCAGGGGCTGGGCTTCACCAACGTCAAGGCGACCGTCGACAGCTCGGCGGGCGACCAGCAGGCCGGCAACGTGACCCGCATCAACAAGTCCGACGGCCCGTACTCCGCGGACACGCCGATCGTGGTCTACTACGCGCCGCAGCCGCCGCCGAGCACGCCGTCGAGCTCGCAGTCGCAGTGCGACCCGAACCAGGACCCGACCTGCCAGCAGCAGCCCACGTCGACGAACTCCGGACCGGGCGGCGGCCAGACCTCGAACCCGATGATCTGCATCGTGAACCCGCAGGCGCCGGGCTGCCCGGGCAACCCGACGACGTCCAAGAAGGGCGGCGGTAACTAAGCGGATTCCGCTATAGCGAAGCCCCGCACGGAGTTCCGTGCGGGGCTTCGCTATGCGTTGGCGTTAGTTCGCGGCGCTGAGGACCACCGGGGCGAGCCCGGCCGATCGCTCGACCGCTCCGGCGTCGCCGCACACGGTCAGCCAGTTCGCCAGCATCCGGTGGCCGCCCTCGGTGAGGACGGACTCGGGGTGGAACTGCACGGCCTCGACCGGGAGCTCGCGATGGCGGATGCCCATGATGACGCCGGAGTCCGTGCGCGCGGTGACCAGCAGGTCCTCGGGCAGCGTCTCCGGCTCGATGGCCAGGGAGTGGTAGCGCGTGGCGGTGAACGGGTCCGGGAGTCCCTGGAAGACGCCCGCGCCGTCGTGGGTGACCGTGCTGGTCTTGCCGTGCAGCAGCTCCGGGGCGCGGCCGACCACGGCGCCGTGCGCGACGGCGATCGACTGCAGGCCCAGGCAGACGCCGAAGACCGGGATCTGGTGCTGCTCGGCGTAGCCGACCATGGCCACGCAGATACCGGCTTCCTCGGGCGTTCCGGGGCCGGGAGAGAGCAGGACGCCGTCGTAGTCGTGCGCGGCCTCGACGCCGATCGCGTCGTTGCGCACCACCTCGCACTCCGCGCCGAGCTGGTACAGGTACTGGACGAGGTTGTAGACGAAGCTGTCGTAGTTGTCGACGACGAGGATCCGCGCTGGCATGCCGTGAGCCTACCGGCCGCGGGGAGGCGCTATTGCGAGACCGTGTTCCCGCTGAACGGCATCAAGGGCTCGATCCACGGGAAGACCCAGCCGAACAGGAGCACCACGATCAGGGCGGCGATGGCCAGAGCGATGAGCACCTTGACGTAGACGGGCCCGGGGAGGTGCCGCCACAGATACGCGTACATCGCCTGCTCCTCTCTCTGCTTACTACAGATCCCCACAGACTTCTCTGTAGAGGTCTCTATGAGGTTTTACCAGAGTCCTATTGGAACTTCGGCGCGTTCACGGTCAACGCCGGCGGCTCCCCCGCGGAGCGCGGCTGCTGGGCGACCAGCTCCCCGGTGACGATCATGCGCTGCGTCGAGGCCCACCACGGGTTGCAGGTGGTGAGGGTGATCAGCTTCCGGGAGGGCGCCACGCCGGGGTGGTCCGGGACCGGGGCCACGACACCGAGGTCGGCCGGGTCGACGATGAACGGGTCGCGGTCCTCGCGGTAGGTGTACCAGGTGTCGGCGGTCTCCACGACGATCAGGTCGCCGGTGCGCATCTCGTCGAGGTAGCGGAACGGCTCGCCGTGGGTCTTGCGGTGGCCGGCGACCGCGAAGTTGCCGATCCGGCCGGGCAGGGCCGAGTCCTTGTAGTGGCCGACGCCGCGGCCGAGCAGGTCCAGGGTGGTGCCCTGCAGGACCGGGATGTCTTTGCCGCCCAACCGCGGGATGTGCAGGATCGCGAACGCCGCGCCGGTCCTGCCCTGGCTGTCGGCGGTGTCGAAGGCGGCCGGGACGGCCGGCCGCACCGAGCGGGCCACCGGCGGTCCGGCCCACAGCTTGTGCAGGTCCGAGACCTCGGACCGCATCGCCTCGTCGGCGACGACGTTGGTGTAGAAGAGCTGGTAGGTGCAGAACAGGAAGAGGACCAGGCCGAGCGTGATCAGGATCTCTCCGGCGGATCGGATCGCCGTTCGCGCGCGTTCAGCCCACATTCCGCCAGTTTGTCGGCTTCACTGCGCCGGGGACGCGAACGACACGTCCAGCGGTCCGGTGTAGCCCGGGATCGTCACTCGATCGCGTGCCTTCACGTCCCAACCGAGCCCGTATGCGTTGACGTATTCCAGGTAGGTCTGCACGGCCGGCGCGGCCATCAGCGAGGCCCGCAGCTTGTTCTGGTCGCCGACGGCGGTGATGACATAAGGCGGGGAGTAGACGCGCCCCTGGAGCAGCAGGGTGTTGCCGACGCAGCGCACCGCCGAGGTGGGGCCCAGGCGCTGGTCCATGAGCTGGATCCCGGTCGCGCCGCCGGCCCACAGGGCGTTCACCACGGCCTGCACGTCCTGCTGGTGGATGATCAGCCAGTCCGGCTGGGCCACGGGGGCGCCGGCGGCCGGCTGGGCGTTCGGCGGGGCGTCGTTGAGGGTCACGGTCAGGGCCGAGCCGGTGACCGGGGTCAGGCCGACCGGGCGGGCCAGCGCGTCGGCCTGGTCCTGCGCGGCCTTGACCCGGGCGTCGGCGCTCTGGCTGCGGGTCAGCGCGTCCTGGTCCGCGCGCTGGGCCGCCACCTGCTCGGTAAGCTGCTGGTTGTGGGTGTTCTGGGCCCGGATCACGTCGGAGAGCTGCGCGCCCCGGTCCGGGCGGATGTCGCCCTGGCCGTTGGCGGTGTCGCGGGCGGTCAGGAACAGCGCCCCGGCGAGGGCGAACACCAGGACCACGCCGGTGTGCCAGACCACCCGGGACGGCCGGCCCGGGGTGGGTCCGCCGGCCGGCTCCGGGCCGTCGGCCGATACGGGTTCGTCCAGCTGATCGCGCCCTGACGCCATGGCGGATACGCTATCGGACGCACCCTGTCGCATGCCCGATCGAGGCCGCGCAGCAGCCGAGTATTCCAGGAGTGAACCGTGCCCGAGTCGAAGGTCCGCAAGAAGGCCGCGTACACCCCGCCGCCGGACAAGAAGCAGCCGATCAAGCTGGACACCGGGAACCGGGTGGTGCTGCCGCTGATGGTCGGGTGCTTCGTGCTCGGCCTGCTGTGGATAGTGATCTACTACCTGTCGAACATGACGTACCCGGTGTCGGCGCTGCACGGCTGGAACATGGCCGTCGGCTTCGGCCTGATCATCACCGGCTTCATCGCTTCCATGAAGTGGAAGTAGCGCTCCGGCGTTCGCACGGTGAACACCGGCCATTGCGTGGCCTTCGTCACCGACGGTGCCCGGCTGCTGCCTAACACAACATCCACAGGCTTATCCCCAGTGTGGATAAGTGCCCGAAGCCTGTGGATAACTTGCCGGACCGTCGGTGACGACCCTGGTCACGCCGGGTGGGTACGCAGCGCCGTCACTGGTGCGCGTACGGTTCGCCGGGTCGTTCAGGTGCGCGGTGTGCACGGCCGTGGCGGCGATCGCCAGGGCCAGCACCAGCGCCATGGTGCCGAAGCCGAGCACGTTGAGCAGCCGCACCTGCTGCTCGCGGGGCGCCCCGGCCTTGCCGAAGGCGCGGATGAGCTCCGGGGCGAAGGCGTAGACCGCGCCGATCAGCGCCCCGGCCACCACGCCGCCGACGTGGTCGCGCCAGTCGATGTTGGTGTTCTGCAGCGGGATCACGATGTTGATCACCAGGACCACGACGATCATCCCGGGGTCCAGGATCTTGCGCCGCAGCCCGATCACCACCAGGCAGCCGAAGACCGCGGAGATCGCGCCGGAGGCGCCCAGGCTCGCCGGGCTCAGCGGGGTCATGAACCAGTAGGACGTCACCGCCCCGGCCAGGCCGCCGATCAGGTAGACCAGCGCGAAGCGCAGCCGGCCCAGCATCGCCTCCAGCATCGGGCCGATGAAGAACAGCGAGATCATGTTCGAGGCGATGTGCACCAGGTTGGCGTGCAGGAACATCGAGGTGACCAGGCGGTACCACTCGCCGTTGGCCACGCCTATCGGCTGGCCGTCCACCCAGGTGCTCTTGGCGATCAGCTCCAGCCGCATGTCCAGGGTGTTGACCTGGAACACCCCGCCGCCGGCCGAGCCGATCTGCGAACTGCCGACGATGTGCTGCAGGCCGAACATCACGAAGTTCAGCGCGATCAGGCTGTAGGTGACCACCGGGACCACGCGGGGCCGCAGCACCGCGCCGAAGGGCGTGCGGGCCTTGGGCACCTGCTGGTTGCCGCCGCGCACGCAGTCCGGGCACTGGAACCCGACCGAGGCCGGGACCATGCACTCCGGGCAGATCCGGCGCTCGCAGCGGGTGCAGCGGATCTGCGCCTCGCGCCCGGGATGCCGGTAGCAGGCCGGGAGTTCGGTGGCTGGCGGCACGGAGGGGCTGCCTGAGCTGCCTGGCGGCATCGTCACGGTGGTCCTTCTGCGGAAGTCCGGAGTCCGGTTTCGATCGGCCGGTTCGAATGTAGAGGAAACGAACACGCGGGGCACGGAGTTTCCTCCGGCCCCGCGATCATCGGTCTCAGCCCTCGCGGCGCTCGATCGTGATGGTCTCGATGACCACCGGCTGCAGCGGCCGGTCCTGCGCGCCGGTCGGCACCGCGGAGATCTGGTCCACGACCTTGCGGCTGTCCGCGTCCACGACCTCGCCGAAGATCGTGTGCTTGCCGTTCAGGTGGGTCGGGCGGCGCGGGGTCGGCACGGTGATGAAGAACTGCGAGCCGTTGGTGCCCCGGCCGTTGCGGATCCCCGCGTTGGCCATGGCCAGCAGGTAGTCCCGGTCGTTGAAGGTCTGGTCCGGGTGCGGCTCGTCGTCGAAGACGTAGCCCGGGCCGCCGAAGCCCTGGCCCAGCGGGTCGCCGCCCTGGATCATGAACTGCGGGATGATCCGGTGGAAGACCGTGCCGTCGTACAGGGGCTTGGTCGACGTCTCGTTGGTCTCCGGGTGCGTCCACTCCCGGGTCCCCTCCGCCAGACCCACGAAGTTGGCGACGGTCTTCGGCGCGTAGTCCGGAAGCAGCCGCACGACGATGTCGCCGTGGTTGGTCTTGATGGTGGCGTACAGGTTCTCGGCCACAGTCTGTTGCCTTTCGGTTTCTCTCACATGGACGCCCTCCATCCTCGCACGGAAGCACGCTCACCCTCTGAGTAGTCCCAATGGCCCTGCGTGAGGTTGTCGCCGGGGAGGGCCGGGCAGGCACGAAGGCGAGCCGCTTGCCAGGTCCACCCTGCTTCCGGCGGCGCTGCCCGGCGGGGCCGCCGGGCAGCGATGGCGATCCCGAGGTGCAGTGGTGCACAGGCAGATGTGAGGAGAAGGCGCGATGAGGATGCCGTTCAGACACGAGGAACCGCAGAGCCGTCTGGAGCGGGTGCGCTGCGCCGTCCGCGACCGCACCTCCGGCGCCGCCCAGGCCGCGGCGCTGAACGCGGCCGGAGTCGCCCAGGACACGGCGCAGCAGGTCGCCGACCGCGCGCAGGTCGCCGCCGCCATGATGGCCGACCGCGCGCAGGTCGCCGCCGCCATGATGGCCGACCGGGCCCGACCGATGGCGCGCGCGGCCGGCGAACGGGCCCGCCCGGTGGCCGCCGAGGCGGCGTCCCGCGGCGGCGCGGCCTGGCAGGTCCTGCTCCACGGAGCCCCGCAGCCCTCGCCGATGGCCCGCGTGGTCTCGGTCGTCCCGCTGGCCGCGGTGACCACGGCGGCCCGCCGCAGCCGCGCCCCGATCGCTCTGATGGCCGTCGGTGCCGCGGGCGCGGTCGGCCTGCTGTGGTGGCGCCGCAGCCGGACCGGCACGGACAGCGTGTGGATCCTGGACTCGGACGCCGACGTCGAGCCGATGGGGCGCTGGCAGGAGGGCGACCGTCGCTCGGCGGCGGACGACACGATGGAGTCGGGGCGGCGGGAGTCGCCGGCCAAGCGGTGGCCGTGAGCACGCGAGCTGCCAGGTCTGCATGACGCTGCTCGGTCTTCATGACGCTGCCCGGCCTGCATGACGCCGCCCCTGCCGCCTCACGCCGCCGGGCCGCGCGACCGCGCTCGACCCGCGTGACCCCGCTCGCTCCGCCCGCTTCGCCCGATCCGACCACCTGACCGAAAGGCGGGCCGCCGATGATCGCCGTCGCGCTGGGCCTGCTCGGCCTCGTGGTCATGATCGCCACCGGCGTGGCCGCCTCGAGCACCGAGGGCGACCATCTGACCTTCCTCGGCGTCGGAGTCCAGACGACCACCGCGCAGGTCTTCATGACCGGCGCGATATTCGGCTGGGTCTTCGTGATCGCTCTGTGGCTGCTCCGTGTCGGGATACACCGCTCGGGCCAGCGCTGCGCGCAGCTGGCGCAACGGCGGGGCCGGCGCGCGAGCGAGTGGCTCGGCTTCGGTGAGGCCGACACGGAACAAGGCGGCGACGGGTGGGGTGGCTGGGACGAGTGGGGCGGGGCGGGGCTGGGGACGCGCGGTGGCCAGGCTCGGTTCCACATCACGGCGTCCCCCGGGATGGCCGGTGGGGAGGAGATCACCACCGCCCAGCCCGACAGGATCATCGGCCGGGCCGGCGCGGCTCGTGACGGTCGCGGCGCCCCAGGGTGTGCCGACGGTCGCGCTGACCAGGCATACCGGGCCGGTGCAGGCGCACCTGAGAAGCCGGACGCGGCCGGTGGCGGCCACCACGCGGCGGGCCCAGTCGCAGGGTGCGTCCCCGGTGTCGGCGTGGGCGGCGGCGCTGAGGGCGGCCAGGTCTGCGGCGGCTCCGGCCCGGTGGCGGGCGAGGATCGCGGCTCCGAGGGTGAGGGCGGCTCCGGTGAGGGTCGTCAGTAGGCCGGCGAGGAGTGCGGCGTAGACTGTTGCCGAGCCTTTGTCACGGGCTCTGAGCGTTCTGAGCGTCTGTGCCATCCGAGTTCTCCCCTCCCACAGTGGCCTCGTCGGCCTCGTACGCGTCGGCGTGCACGGTGAAAGCCCGCAGCAGCGGCACCTCGGCCACCGGTGCGGTGACCGTGACGCGGATCAGGCCGTCCGCAGTGGTGATGTGCACCGAACTGTCCGGTGCGGCGCGGGTGACGGCCTTCTCCACGTCCGCCGTCGGCTCGCCGCGGGCGGTGGCGCGGGCTGCGAGGCGTGCGGCGTCGACGCAGCGGATCTGAGTGGCGATGCCTACCAGGATTCCGGCGAGCGCCACGGTGAACAGCAGCAGGCTCGGGATGGCCAGCGCCGCCTCGACCGTGGCGTAGCCGGCGTCGCCCGGTCTTCGGCGCCGCATCAGAACGACGTGTTCAAAGCCTTGCGCAGCACCGCCGTCAGGGCGTTCTGCACCATCGGGCTCGTGATCACCTTGTACAAGATCACTGCGAAGGCGCAGGCGGCGAGCGTCCCGAGGGTGTACTCGACCGTCGACATGCCGTCGTCGCGGCGCAGGCGCTTCCAGGATGTGCTGGTGGTCCTCGTGCTTCTCGTGATCCTCACGGCTTTTCCTTTCGCTCAGAGCAGGTGGTGGGCCAGGCCCAGGACGATCGGCGTGACCCCGATCAGGACGAAGGCGGGCAGGAAACAGCCGGCCAGCGGTGCCACGCCCCGCACCCCGGCCCGGCGCGCGGCGGCGGTGCTCGCGGCGTGCCGCTCCTTGCGCAGATCCGTTGCGCAGGAACGGATCGTGGCCACGGCCGGTGCGCCGGACAGACCGGCGCGGCCGATGGCTTCGGCGACCGGCCGCAGTCCCGGTTCGGCCGCGACCACGCGCCACGTGCTGACCGAGTTGCCGCCGAGCCGGAGCAGCTGTGCGACCTCCTGAAAACGGTCGGCCAACTCGGCTGCGGCCTGTTCGCCGAGTGTGGTGAGCCGGCCCGGCGGCCGCAGGCAGAACGCGACCACTTCGGCGGCGCGCTGCGGACTGGCACCGGATGCCAGGCACGCGGCCAGCAGATCAGCGGCCACCGGGCAGATCCGCGCGGCCGCCTCGCTTCGTCGTCGCTTCCGGCGGGCCTCGGCCCACGGGTTGTGTCTCAGACGTCTGAGGAGCCCCGACCACGGCCGCGAACGCGAGGGCTCCGCCGCGCCGTCCGGCGCGGCCAGGAACGCCAAGCGCCGCGCGGGACGGCCTCGCTGCCGCTGCGGCCAGCACACCACCGACAGCCCCGCCGACACCCCGGCCGCGACCCCGGTGAACGCGACGCCGAGGAACGTCATGCCAACGCCTCCGCCGAACGCGCGATGTGGTCCATCCACGTCACGCCGCCGAGCACGAAAGCGATGCCCAGCACCAGACACGTCTCGCCGATCCCGGTGTGCAGCAGCATCGGGATCGGCGAGAGCCCCATCCCGGAGCCGATGAACAGCCCGACCGCCGGCAGCATCGCCAGCAACCGCGCCGAGGTGCGGATCCCGGCGAGCTCGGCCTCCAGCTCGCGCCGCTGCGCCCGTTCGGCCCGCAGCCCGTCGGCCAGTTCCCCGATCGCCGCGGTCATCCCCGCGCCTCCTTCGGCGACCTGCCAGCACGCCGCCAGCGCGGCGAGCGCCTCGCGGCCCGGCGTCCCGGCCGCCGAGCGCAGCACCTTCACGACGTCGTCCCCGGTCCCGAGCGGTCCGGCGAGGCACACCGCCAGATCCGGGCACGCGCCGGCCGCCGCGTCGCGCAACGCGTCGCGGGCCTCCCGCCCGGCGTGCAGTTCGGAGCAGATGGTGACGCAGAGCTCGATGATCTCGGTCTGCCGCTGCTCGACGGCCAGCCGGGCGGTGTGCGCCGTCCACGCGCGGTACCCACGCCACGCGCCGAACGGCACCAGGAACGCCAGCACCGCCGAGCGGGCCACCAGCGAACTGAGCACGCCCAACGCGATCGCCGACAGCACCGTCGGCCACGCCCCCGACAGCCGCAGCCGCCATTTCGGGCCCCGAGGACCGCCGAGCACCGCGGTTTCCAGCCGACGGCGCGCGCCGGGCCCCGGAAACGCCAGCACCGCCGAAGCCGCCAGCAGCCCGGCCAACGCGGAGTTCATCGGTGGCCTCCCCGGCGTTGGGGCGAGGGTCCGTAGTCCGCGACGAACGGTTCGTCGGAACGACCGTCGCCGCCGCTCGGCGCGTTCTTGAGCACCGGCAGGAGCCGATCGGCGGCGGCCAGCGCCTCCTGCCAGCTGTCGAGCCGCTCCAACGTGGCGCCGGGGTCCTTCGCCTGCTGTTCCTCAGGGGACTTCTCGGCGCTCTCCCGGATGTCGAAGCCCACCAGGGAGCTGAGATGCTCCGATCCGGAGCCGTACGTCGCCCGGCCCGCGGCGTCGAAGTCCACGGCGCACAGCACCTCGGTCTCCCCGAACCCGCGGTCGATGACGCCGATCGAGGCCAGCCGCCGATTTCCCTTCTCCCGTACCAGATGCATGACCACCTGCACCGCCGACGCCACCTGTGCGTGCAACCCGCCGCGATCCAGTCCGGCCGGCGCGGCGAGGGCTTCGACGCGAGCCACGACGTCCTCGACGCCGTTGGCGTGCAACGTCGCCGCGCATCCGTCGTGCCCGGTGTTCATGGCGGCCAGCAGTTCCAGCACTTCGGGTCCGCGCACCTCGCCGACCACGACCCGGTCCGGCCGCATCCGCAGCGCCTGTCGCACCAGCGTCCGCAGGTTCACCGCGCCGCGGTTCTCCTGATTGGCGATCCGGCATTGCAGCCGCGCCACATGGGGATGGTCGACCACCACCTCGGCGCATTCCTCGGTCACGACGATCCGCTCGTCGGGCGGCACCAGGCCGAGCAGCGCGCCGAGAAGCGTCGTCTTGCCGCTTCCCGTGCCTCCGGTGACCAGATACGACAGCCGTGCCGTGGCGACGGCTCTCAGAAGCCGTGCGCCGTGCTCTGTGGTCAGTCCGCCGGCGGTGAGCCGCTCCAGGGTGAACGCCCGGCGCGGCGGGACCCGCAGCGAGATCAGCGTTCCCTTGACGGCCACCGGAGGCAGCACGGCGTGCAGCCGCGCACCGTCGGGCAGGACGCCGTCGACGCACGGCGCCGCGTCGTCGAGCCGCCGTCCGGCGTGCGCGGCCAGGCGTTGCGCCAGCCGCCGCACCGCCGCCTCGTCGGGGAAGCGCACGTCGGCGCGGCTCAACGTCCCGGCCCGCTCGATCCACACCGAGTCCGGCGCGTTCACCAGGACGTCGGTGACCTCCGGATCGGCCAGGTAGCGCTCCAGCACGCCGGCGCCGGTGAGCTCGGAACGGACCTGGTACGCCGCCGCGCGCAAGTCACGGCCGTCGAGCATGCACCCCTCGGCCCGCAGCGCGGCGAGGATCGCCTGCATGTCGACCCGCACCGGCGGAGTCGCCAGCCGGGTCCGGACCCGGTCGATGAGCGCGGCGTTCAGGCGCAGCCGGTCCGCTCCGGGCAGCTGGGCCGGAGCCGGCGGCGGGGGCGCCGGCATCGGGGAGGGCGGCGCGGCGTTCATGCCGCCGCCCGGGACTCGGAGCCGCGCCGTCCGGGCGCCAGGCCGAACAGGTCGTCCAGGAAGGTCCGGCAGAAGGCGGAGACGCTGCCCCGGGCGCTGGAGCCGGGCGGCTCGCCGTGTTCTGCGGCGGCCGACAGCCGCCGGTCGGCGCCGATCACCCCGGCCAGCGGCAGCCCGCCCATGACATCCGTTATGTCGAGCGGCTCCAGTCCGCCCGGGGCCGGCAGCCGCACCACCACCCGCAGGTCCGGGCTGACCAGCCGGACCGCCGCGGCCAGCTGGGAGGCCGCCGCCGAGGCCCGCACCTCGGCGGGGACCACCATGAGCGTGGTGTTCGCCAGTGCCAGCGCCTCGGTCGCGGCTTCGTCGAGGGAGCGCGGCAGGTCCACCACGACCAGATCGCCGGCCTGGGCCAGCGCGGTGAGCACCGCGCGCACCGGCTCGGCGGCGACCGCCGGGAGCGGGATGTCGGTGCGGGTGTGCGGCCAGGTGAGAATCGGCAGACCGGTCCGCGACCGGGATGTCGTCCTTGTCGCGCTATCCGCCCGATCGCGGATCCGGGAGAGTCCGCCGGTTTCGTGAGATCCCTCTGAATCAGAGTTTTCCACGGCGATCACGCTTGCCCGGGAAAGAGATTCCGCTGATGAGGCGTCAGCATTGAACGGCTGTCCGCAGGCGCGGACTCCGGCGGTTTCCTGCCGCATCGCCGAACCGGCGCCGGGCCAGTCGGCCGGGGAGTACAGATCCCGGTCGATGTCCGGGGATCCGGAGCCGAACATGGGATTTCCGGCTCCCGCGCCAATGGCGCCGTCGGCCGCCGCCGCGCCCGGCGGGAGCCAGGGGTCCGCCCTTGCCGGATCGACCGGCGTCCCGCTGTCGTACCAGGGATCCTCGGCGGCGCCCGGACGGGCCCCTAGCCAGCCCGGGCCGTCGTCCTCGCCGGGCCGGGCCCGCGGCCAGGCCAGGACCGGCAGCCGGTCCGCGCCCTCCTCGGTGAAGCCCAGGCCGGCGGTGAGGCCGTGGCGGGAATGCGCCGCGTAGGTCGGCAGCGCCTCCCGCAGCGAGCGGCCCGAGAGCCGGCCGTCGCGCCACTGTGCCAGCTCCGACCAGCGCGGTCCCGGCTCGGTCTCCAGGCCGAAGAGCAGGTCGATGCCGCCGCCGGCGGGGTCCAGGTCGACCAGGGTCGAGCGCAGGCCGCGGCGGACGCCCGCCAGGGCCAGCGCGGCGGCCAGCGTCGAGCCGCCGGCGCCGCCGCGCCCGGACAGCACCGCGACCACCGCTCCGGGCTCCTCGCGGGGGCTGTCGGCCTCCGCCAGCAGGCCGGCCAGCCAGCGTTCGCAGTCCGGCAGGATCAGCACGTGCGAGGCCCCCACGGCGCTCCCGCGCTGCCAGACCGAGGCGTCGTCCAGGTCGCGGCCGACCACCGCCACCTCCGGACGGTGCGGCAGCCCGGCCCGGGCCACCTCGCCGGTCTGGTCCACGCCGACCAGCACCAGCGGCGCGGCGGCCCAGCGGCGGCGCGCGGCGCTGGGCCCGGGCACGATCTCGATCCGCACCCCGGCCTCGGCGGCCACCCGGAGCAGGGCGTCGGCCAGCACCGGATCGGCGGTCACGGCCAGCGGCGCGGGGGCGTGCGACGGGCTGTGGCCGAAGCCGGCGTCCGGGCCGCTGCCTGGGCCGTGACCTGAGCCGCGACCTGGGCCCTGACCCGGTCCGTGACCCGGCCCGGAGGCGGGATCCGGCCGACGGGCGGTCCGGCCCGGGCGGCCGGGCGCGGGATGCTGCGTGAGGTCTCGCATGGCGGCTCCCTGGAGATCGGGGCCCGCCTTCGGACGGCGGGGCACCGGCCCACGGTCGCCGAGGAATCGCGCAGTGCGCCAGGAGTGCCGGAAGCACTTGTGGATAAACCCGGGTTGGGGATAACCGCTATCCCCCGTTCGGTCCAGTGGCCACACGGTTATTGGATGCGACGTCTTAGTTCGAGGGTGAACTTATTAATTCTTCAGGAAGGGTAAAATCCGACAACGAAATATCCGAACGTAGGTTGTCGGAACTGTGCCGGAACTGCGCCGGGGCGGGGCGGGATCTGCCGCGGAACGGTGCTCGATCCGAGCCGGGTCCGGGCTTGAGCCGGGCTGGATCCGGCAGGGGAACGGGCCTTGAGGCGGCCCTCACAGGTCCCGGGGCGGCGCGCCGACCGGACCGCCCGGAGGCGGGCGGGGCGCCGAAGTGGGAAAAGTGAAGACCCCCGCCGGGGGGGAGAGCGGGGGTCTTCTCCACGACCAGGCTCGGGGGGGAGGAGCCGGGCCGTGGTAGCACGGTCGCGAACGATCCGTGACTTCCATGGTGTACCCGAGGCTCGCAGAATGCAAACCCCGCCCTCATCCATTACGCCGAATGACTGAAGAGGCGTGCTTGACCGGGCGCAACTGCGCTTCAAAGCCGTCACTGAGGGCGCAACTGAACCGGTCCCGGCGTAGGGACTGCCGACGACGCTATCCTCGATTGTGTGGATGAGCATGCGGACGCACGTGCGGATGGCGCGGGCCGTCCGGCGGCCTTCTTCGACCTGGACAAGACGATCATCGCCAAGTCCTCCACCCTGGCCTTCGGCCGGTCGTTCTACAACGGCGGCCTGATCAACCGGCGCACCGTGCTGCGGACGGCCTACGCCCAGTTCGTGTACCTGGCCGGCGGCGCGGACCACGATCAGATGGAGCGGATGCGGCAGTTCCTGTCCGCGATGGCCACCGGGTGGGACGTCGAGCAGGTCAAGGAGATAGTCGGCGAGACCCTGCACGACCTGATCGACCCGTTGATCTACTCCGAGGCCGCGGCGCTGATCGCCGAGCACAAGGCCGCCGGGCGCGACGTGGTCATCGTGTCGACCTCCGGCTCGGAGGTGGTCGAGCCGATCGCCGAGATGCTCGGCGCGGACCTGGCGATCGGCACCCGGATGGCGGTCGGCGAGGACGGCAAGTACAGCGGCGAGATCGAGTTCTACGCCTACGCCGAGAACAAGGCCAAGGCGATAGTGGAACTCGCCGCCGAGCGCGGCTACGACCTGAGCCGGTCCTTCGCCTACAGCGACTCGGCGACCGACGTGCCGATGCTGGAGGCGGTCGGCCACCCCTACGCCGTCAACCCCGACCGCACGCTGCGCAAGGAGGCCACGGCCCGCGAGTGGCCGATCCTGGTCTTCGACAAGCCGGTGGCGCTGCGCTCCCGGGTCGGCGAGCTGGCCGCCAAGCCCGCGGTGTCCGGGACGGCCCTGGCCCTGGCCCTGGCCACGGCCGGGACGATCTGGTGGCTGGGGACTCGCGGGCGGCGCCGGCGGCGCGACTTCGTCTGAGCCGACGCGGTCAGTCCGGCGCGGTCAGCCCGTCCGGTCAGCCCGTCGGGCCAGCTCGGCGGGTCAGCCCGGCCGGCCGGGGCGGCCCGCCCCGCTCCCGGGGTACGCGGCCGATCGGGCACGCCGCTCGTCGTGCACCGAGCGCACCACGACCAGGCGGTCGGTGAGCTGGATGGTGCCGATCGCCACGTCGTCGTAGCGCATGGTCCGCGACCCGCGGATCACCGCCAGGACCGGCTCCTTCACCGCCCCGGGGTCCTTGTCCACGTCCTGCGCTCCGGCCGGCCGCTCCAGCAGCTCCAGGCCGTCGCCGTAGGACAGCAGGTCCTGCACGAAGCGTCTGCACCGCGGAACTGCCCTTGGTGCCGTATCCGATCACGACGGTGTGATCCCGCACCTTCGACCTCCACCTCTCCTGCCGCCACTCGTTGCGGGTCCGCTCGGTGAGCACCTCCAGCGTGGTGCCGACCAGCACCAGCAGGAACAGCATGCGCAGCGGCGTGACGACGAGGGTGTTGACCAGCCGGGCCGAATTGCTGACCGGCACCACGTCCCCGTAACCGGTGGTCGACAGGGTCACCGTGGCGTAGTAGAAGGCTGTGAGCCAGCCGACCGGCTGGCCGGAGGAGTCGCGGTATCCGTTGCGGCCCAGATAGACGATCACCGCCGAGAGCACGAGGATCCCCAGCGCGAGCAGCACCCGTTTGAGTACCGCTCTCAGCGGACCCGAGACCGCGCGCGGCAGCAGGACCGTCGGGCGGAACGGGGCCGCGTACGTGGTTTGCTCGCTCAGACCGTCAGCACCTCCACCCGCTGTCCGGCGCCGAGCGCGGTCACCCCGCCTCCGGGCGGCACGACGGCCAGTCCGTCGGCCAGCGCCAGTCCGCGCAGCATCGCCGGGCCGGTGAACCGCAGGGGGACCGCGGAGGCGTCGGTGACGGAGACGGGCACCAGTCGAGTGTCGGTCGGATGGGTGCCGACGGCATCCCCGAGCGGCAGGAAGTGTGACGGGTCGGCCAGTCCCGACAGCCGGCGCAGCAGCGGCCGCACCACGGTGACGAAGCCGGCGACGGCGGCCAGCGGGTTGCCGGGGAGCCCGGCGACGAAGCGGCGGTGCCTGCGGGTGCCGCCGTGGTGCGCGAGCAGCATCGGGTGCCCCGGCCGCACGGCGACGCCGTCGATGAGCAGCCGCGCGCCGAGTTCGGCGAGCACCCCGTGCACGTGGTCCACCGGGCCGCGCGCCGTGCCGCCGGTGGTGATCACCAGGTCGGCCGGGGAGGAGGCGATGACCGCGAGCAGGTCCCGGGGGTCGTCGGCGACCCGGTTCACCGTCACCTCGACCCCGAGCGCCTCCAGCCATGCGGTGAACATCGGGCCGAGCGCGTCGCGGATGCGGGCGCCGTCCGGGAGGCCGGACTCGGCCAGCTCGTCGCCGATGACCACCAGCGCGACCCGCGGGCGTTCGTGCACCGGCAGGTCGTCGTAGCCGGCGGCGGCGGCCAGGCCCAGGACCGCCGGGGTGACGCGGGTGCCGGCCGACAGCAGGGTCTCGCCGCGGCGCGACTCCTGGCCCTGCGGCCGGATGTCGGCTCCTATCGGCAGGCCGAGCTCGGTGCCGTGCGGGGTGCGCATTACCGTGGCGCCGCTGGAGACGGCTCCGTACGTACGCGGCGGTGCGGCGGCGGCCCTGGCAGCAGGCTCGGGGCGCTCGCGGCTGCCGCCGACGTGGAGTCGGCTGTGCTCGTCGACGAAGCCCCGCTCCCGGCGCAACACCGCCGAGGCCCCGGAGGGCACGCGGGCTCCGGTGGCGATCTCCACGGCCTCGCCGTCGCCGAGCCGTGTCGCCTCCTCGCCGGCGAGCACCCGGCCGATGACCCGCCACGGCCCCGGGCCCGCGACGGCCCAGCCGTCCATCGCGGAGGTCGCGAAGGGCGGCAGGTCCACCAGGGCGGACAGCGACTCGGCGAGCACCAGGCCGCGTGCCTGCGCCATCGGGACGCGGGCGGCGGGCAGAGGGATCGCCGTGCTGCCGGCGATCTTGCGGGCCTCGGCCCAGGACGTGCTCACCGGCCGCCGGATCCCGCCGCGCCGCCGGTCTTTCCCTCCGCGGGGCCGGCGGGGTTCGCGGCCGTGTCGTGAACGGCCGGGCTCCCGGCCACCGAGCCCCCGACGGTCCCGCTCACCGTGCCGCCGGAAGCCGTCCCGGCCGCCCGGCCGCTCTCGGCGTCCCAGGCCTGAGCCAGGGCGCTGAGCTTCGCGATCGGCCCGTCCAGGGCGCCGCGGCCGCCGCCGGCCGAGCTGCGCAGCCCGACCGCGTAGCCGGCGAGGAACGTGGTCAGCGGCGCCGCCGGCCGCAGAACGTTGTGCGCGGCGACCCCGGCCAGGCCGAGAATGGCGTCGATGTCGGCCTCGGCCAGTTCGTGCCCGGCCAGCCCGAGTTCGGCCGCCGCGGCGGCGCACCAGTCGGCGAGCTGCTTCTTGTCGTCCATGTCTTCCATCTTCGCCTTTGGGACGGGTCGTGTCGCAACCAGCGCGCTTACGGAGTCAATGGCCTCCCACGTATCGCAGTCCGCGGTCACGCCCCGCGTGTCCGGGATCCGGGTGACGCGCAGCGCCTCGACGACCGAGAACAGGCGTGCCCCCCGGAGCTCCGGTACCGAGTCCAATGCTGCCTTGAGCGGGTTACGCCGGTATATCGCGGCGAGCGGTTGGCCCTTGCCGCGCTCGTCGGTGAAAAGCACTGCGTCGGCGGTCAGCGAGCGCCGCAGCGTCGCGACGGCCTCGGCGTCCAGGAACGGCAGGTCGGCGGCGAAGACGGCGACGAGCTCGGCGGAGCCGACGGTCATGCCCGCGGCCAGGGCGGGAACCGGACCTCCGCCGGGCGGGTATTCGCGGGTGAACACCACCGGTCTGGCCACCGGCCGGGGAGGGCCCACGACCGCGATCGACGCCGCCCCCTGGCAGGCGGCCAGCACCCGGTCGAGCATGCTGACCCCGCCGACCTCCAGCGCCGGTTTGTCCGCGCCGCCGAGCCGGCGTGCGCCGCCACCGGCCAGGACGATCGCGTCGAAGGGTTCGCCGGGTCCGCTGTGAGCGTCCATGCCGCCACCCTAACTCGGTGTGGCCTTCCAGTAGAACGTGTTCTAATCTGACGAGTGCTCAGATCCTGGAAGCGCAGATCTTGAAAGCACAGATCCTGAAAGTACAGATCCAGCCCGCCCCCGACGACCGCGGGAGACGCCGCCGTATGCAGCCACCGGAACACCTGGCCTACACCCCGGACCAACGGGCTCTGCGAGCCGAACTGCGGTCCTACTTCGCCGCGCTGGTCACTGAGGAGGTCCGCCGCGATCTGCGCTTGGCCGACACCGCCACGCAGACGGCACGCACCCTGCACCTGAAGCTCGGTGCCGACGGCTGGCTCGGTGTCGGCTGGCCGCGGCAATACGGCGGTCGCGGTCTGACGCCGGTGGAGCAGTTTGTCTTCTTCGACGAGGCGGCGCGCGCCGGCTGTCCGCTTCCTCTCGTAGCGCTGAACACTGTGGGCCCGACCCTTATGCGTTTCGGTACGCAGGAACAGAAGGACCTCCTCCTGCCGGGAATCCTGTCCGGGGAGATCGACGTCGCGGCGGGCTACTCCGAGCCCGGCGCCGGCACCGATCTGGCGAGTCTGGCCACGCGCGCCGTCCGCACAGAGGACGGCAGCGCCTATGTGGTGAACGGCCAGAAGATCTTCACGACGCACGGAGACTCCGCCGAGTACGTCTGGCTCGCCTGCCGGACCGACCAGGACGCGCCGAAGCACAAAGGCATCTCGATCCTGCTGGTCGACACCCGCGATCCCGGGTTCGAGGCGACGAAGATCCACACGATCGCCTCGCACTACACGACCGCCACGTACTACCGCGACGTCCGCGTCCCGGTGACGATGCGCGTCGGCGCCGAGAACGAGGGCTGGAAGCTGATCACCACCCAGCTGAACCACGAGCGGGTGGCCCTGGCCGCGGTCGCGCAGGGGGTGATCCGCTCGTTCGCGAAGGTGCAGAGCTGGGCCAGGGAGACGCCTGCCGCCGGCGGGCTGCGCGTCATCGATCTGCCCTGGGTGAAGACCACCATGGCGCGGGCCTATATCCGCATCAGCGGTCTGCGGCTCCTCAACGGTCAGATGGTCGCGGCGCTCCAGAAGGACCAGACCGGCGGCCACCTGTCCCCCGCGGACGCGTCCGCAGCGAAGGTGCACGGCTCGGAAACGCATATAGAGGCGCTCGCGGAGTTGATCCAGGTGCTCGGCGCGGCGGGAATCCTTAAGGCCGGGTCCCCCGGCGCCCTCCTCCTGGGCGACCTCGAATACCTCTACCGCTGGTCGGTGACGAACACCTTCGGCGGCGGGGCCAACGAGATCCAGCGGGAGATCATCGCGATGACCGGGCTGGCGATGCCCAGGGTGCGGAGATAGGGAGAACTGTGGAGACCGATCCGCTGTACGAGACAGTGTCCGCCCACATAGCCGACCCGCCCTCTGACCCGGTCCCGGCCTGGGATCCGGTGAACCAGCCGATGATCCGGCACTGGTGCGACGCGATGGGCGACGAGCTGCCGATCTACACCGACGCGGCGGCGGCGCGCGAGGCCGGCCATCCCGATGTGGTCGCCCCGCCGGCGTCGCTGCAGGCCTGGACGATGCCCGGACTGCGGATGCGCGGGTTCGAGGACGGGACCACTCGGGCGCAGGCCACGCTCGTCGAGGCGGGCTACCGCGCTGTCGTCGCGACGGACTGCGAGCAGACGTATCACCGCTACCTCACCATCGGAGACCACTTGTACGCCACATCGCGCCTCGACTCTGTGTCACCGCGCAAGAAGACGGCGCTCGGCGAGGGCTACTTCCTGACGTCGGTCACGGAGTACCGCGACCAGCACGGCGAGCTGGTCGGCGAGATGCTGTTCCGGACGTTGTGGTTCCAGCCCAAGGAGACGCGGGCATGACGCGTCCCCAGCCGGTGATCGGCCGCGACAACGCTTACTACTGGGAGGGCGTCGCCAAGGGCGATGTGCTCATCCAGAAATGCACAGCCTGTGGATCGTTGCGGCATCCTCCGTCTCCCATGTGCCCGGAGTGCCAGTCGCTGGAGTGGACGACGGCGAAGGCGACCGGTCGCGCCGTCCTGCACAGCTACACGATCTGCCATCACCCGCTGCCGCCTTGGGAGGAAGGCCCCTATGCGGTCGTCCTCATTGATCTGGACATCGAAGACAGCAATGCGCGACCGCGCATCGTTTGCGGGACGCGCGGCATCGCTAACGAGGACCTGCGTATAGAGATGCCCTTGAGTCTCGTCTTCGAGGAGGGCCTCGTGTTCGCGGGCCCTGCGCGAGAAGGTGAAACGTCGTGACCGTCGTGGAACAGTCCGTGGACGATGCGTTGGAAGCTGTAGGTGAGCTTGCCAGTGAAGTCTTCAAGGATCTTGACGTAGAGACCACACGGAGTCCGGCCCACAGCAACGAAGCAGTGTCCGACGAGCACGACCGTCGGCTGTGGCGGACCCTCTCCGACACCGGATTGCTCGCCGCTGTGCTCCCGGAGAGCGTGGGAGGCGGCGGTACAGGGCTGCCCGGCATGGTGCGGCTGCTGACCGACGCCGGTGCCGCGCTCGCGCGGCTGCCTCTGGTGGAGACGTTCGTCGCGGCCTCGGTCATCGACGAGAAGAACCTGCCCGCGCTGATGTCGGGGGAACTCGTCATCACCGCAGCGCTCGCCGAGCACCCGTCCATGCTGGCTTCGCCGCTGCGGCTGACCGGCAACCGGCTCAACGGGATCACGCAGTTGGTTCCGTATCCGCTCAGTTCCGACTTGGTGCTGGTGCCGGCGCGGCGCGAGGACGGCGCGGAGGTGCTGGCGCTGGTCTCCCTGTCCACGGCGCGTGTCGGCGACCAGGTGACCACGACCGGCGAACCGCTGGGCGTCCTGGAGTTCATCGACGCCGCGGTCATGGAGCTCAGCGACGCGGTCGCCGAGGCCCGTGCGCTCGCCGCGCTTTTCTCGTCCGCGATGCTGTGCGGCATCGCGTCCAGAGCCCTGGCGATGACCGCTGAATACGTCAGCGGGCGCGTCCAGTTCGGCCATCCGCTCGCGACGTTCCAAGGCGTGGCTCTGCGTGCGGCGGATCGCTACATAGATTCCCGCGCTATGCAGGCGGCGCTGTGGGACGCCGTATACGCGATCACAGAGAACGGCATCAGCTCGCCCCGCGCGCGTTACGCGGTGGCCACCGCCAAGGTGTGGGCCGCTGACGGCGCTCGCCGGGTCGTCGGCTCCGCGCAGCATCTGCACGGCGGCTTCGGCGTGGACATCACGTATCCCCTGCACCGGTACCACGCATGGGCCCGCTACTGGGAACTCTATGGAGGTTCCGCCGAAGCGTGGTCCGGCGACCTCGGCGAGCTGATCGCCGCCCACCCGATCGAGGAGGACGAATGACCGCGCTGCCGAAGGTCGGGGAGACGCTGCCGGAGCTGGTCATCCCGATCACCCCGACGCGGATCGTCTCCGGGGCCATCGCCTCCCGCGACTACCAGGACGTGCACCACGACGTCCCGGCAGCCCGGGAGAAGGGCTCCCCCGACATCTTCATGAACATCCTCACCACGAACGGCCTCGTCGGGCGCTACGTCACCGACTGGGCCGGGGCCGAGGCGCGGATCCTCAAAATCGCGATCCGCCTCGGCGTGCCGAACTACCCCGGCGACACGATGACCCTCACCGGCTCGGTGGCGCGCGTCGGGGACGACGGCAGCATCGAGGTCGCGATCCGCGGGGCGAACCAGCTCGGCAACCACGTCACCGGAACCGTGACCGTGAAGGGTGTCGGCGAGTGACCGCGTCCTTGTCCGGTGCGGCGGCGATCGTCGGTATCGGCGCTACGGAGTTCTCCAAGGAGTCCGGGCGCAGCGAGCTCCAGTTGTGTCTGGAGGCGTGCAAGGCCGCCCTGGACGACGCCGGGATCGCGCCGCGCGACGTCGACGGCCTGGTGACCTTCTCCATGGACTCCAGCCCTTCGATCATGGTCGGTCGCGGTCTGGGTGTTGCGGAGCTGCGTCACTTCTCGCTGGTCGACTACGGAGGCGGCGCCGCTTGTGCGACCGTCGCGCACGCGGCTGCCGCGATCACTGCCGGGCTGGCCGACGTCGTGGTCTGCTATCGCGCCTTCAACGAGCGCTCCGGCCGGCGCTTCGGCAGTGGGGACGCCGCGGTCCAGGCGCGCGGCGAGTCCCCGATGGCGCAGCACTTCGGTTACTACTCCCCTTACGGACTCATCACTCCGGCGGCCTGGGTCGCCATGGCTGCGCGCCGCTATATGCATACCTACGGAGCGACGTCCGAAGACTTCGGGCGTGTCGCCGTGGCGGCGCGTGCCCACGCCGCCACGAATCCCGCGGCCTGGTTCTACGACCGTCCGATCACCTTGGCGGACCACCAGAGCTCGAAGCTGATCGCCGATCCGGTGCGGCTTCTGGACTGTTGTCAGGAGTCCGACGGCGGAGTCGCGCTGGTTGTCGTCTCCGCGGAGCGCGCGCGGGACCTCCCTGGGAAGGAAGTCCTTATAGCGGGCGCCGCGCAGGGATCCGCGCACGACCAACAGATGATGACCAGCTACTACCGCGACGACATCACCGGGCTTCCGGAGATGGGCACGGTCGCACGGCAACTGTGGAGCCAGTCCGGTCTGGGGCCGGACGACATCCAGACCGCCGTCATCTACGACCACTTCACTCCGTTCGTCCTGACGCAGCTGGAGGAGTTCGGCTTCTGCGGTCGCGGCGAGGCGCGCGACTTCATCAAGGACGGCGCCATCCACGTCGGCGGGCGGCTCCCGCTGAACACCCACGGCGGCCAGCTCGGCGAGGCCTACATCCACGGCATGAACGGCATCGCCGAAGCGGTGCGCCAGGCCCGGGGAACGGCCGTCAACCAGGTCCCGGACGTCCACCACGTGCTGGTCACGGCCGGCACCGGCGTCCCGACGTCGGGACTGGTGCTCAGCGCGGCCGGACGCCAGCCGTAACCCGGTGTTCCGTTGGGCGTCGGAACGATCAGTTAATCTCGGAGCCATGCCCCGTCTCGCGCTGTTCGACCTGGACGACACCCTCATCTCCTCGAAGGGCGCGTTCATCGCCTGGGTCGAGGAGCTGGTCGTGGGCCATGGTGCCACCGGCGACGTGCGCTCGTTCGCCGCCAACGAGCACATCTACTGGACCGGCTCGCCGGACGACGCGTTCCGGGGCCTGGTGGAGCACTTCGGGCTGTCCGCGGACCCGGCCGAACTGATGGACGCCTACCGGCTGCGCATGGTCGACCTGCTCAAGCCCTTCGACGGAGTGCTGGACGGCCTGGAGGCCCTGCGCGACGCCGGCTGGCGGATCGGCATCGTCACCAACGGTTTCGGCGAGTTCCAGAACGCCAAGATCGACGCCGTCGGACTGCGGGCCCACGTGGACGTCGTGTGCATCTCGGACGTCGAGGGCAGCTGGAAGCCCGAGTCGAAGATCTTCCAGCTGGCCTCCGAGCGGGCCGGGGCTCCGCTGGAGGGCGGCTGGATGATCGGCGACTCGCTGGCCTCGGACGTCGCCGGCGGCAACCGTGCGGGCCTGCAGACCGCGTGGATCCGGCACGGCCGGTCGCTGAGCAGGGTGGACCCGCAGCCCGAGCACATCATCGAGACCACCGCTGAGGCCTTCCAGCTGATCCTCAGCCGGCCCTGACCTGCTCTGCGCACCGGGACGAATCCGGCTTGACCTTGCCGTAACGGAAGCTTCTACCTTCGAGAAGTGGCCGGAACGCCCGGCCACCAACCATAGGTCCGTGACGCGAAGCGTCTCCTCGACGGGCGGTGGTGGGCGACGGGTGGGAGGGTACCGCCATGAGCTGGTCGATCGCGCAGGTGGCGCGCATGTCCGGAGTCACCGCCCGGACCCTGCGCCACTACGACGACATCGGGCTCCTCAAGCCCGACCACGTCGGTGCCAACGGCTACCGCTACTACGAGGAGCCGCAGCTGCTGCGCCTGCAGCAGATCCTCGTGATGCGCGAATTGGGGCTCGCGCTGGCCGATATCGCCTCCTCGATCGATTCCGAGCCGGACACGCTGGCCGCCCTGCGCCGCCAGTACGGCCGGCTGATCGTGGAGCGCGACCGGCTGTCCCGGGTGGCCGAGACCGTGCGGCGGACCATCGCCGAATTGGAAGGGAAGCCAGAGATGGTCCAGATCAACCGGCCGGAGAACCTCTTCGAGGGCTTCGACCAGTCGCAGTACGACGACGAGGCGCGCGAGCGCTGGCCCGAGGAGTTCGAGCGGGCCCAGGCCAAGCGCGCGACCATGACCGACGCGGACATCGAGCGCTGGCAGCGGGAGGCCACCGCCGCGATGATCCGGATGGCCGAGTTCATGGCCGCCGGCACCCCCGTCGACGACCCGGCGGTGATGGACGAGGTGCACCAGCACTACCAGGGCATCTGCATCTGGTGGACGCCGAACCGCGCCGCGTACAAGTGCCTCGGCCAGATGTACCTCGACGACGAGCGCTTCAAGGCGAACTACGTGAAGATCGCCGAGGGCCTCGCCGAGTACCAGGCAGCCGCGATGGCTGCTTATGCGGACGCGCGCCTGAGCGACTAACGCGGGTTCGCTCAGCGATTCAGCGATAAGCGTCCCCTCCGCGGCCAGTGCGGAGGGGACGCCGCTCTATTCTCGCCCGAGCAGAAGCTCCACGTCCTCCGACTCCTCCTCTGCGCACAGCTGGTCGTAGAAACGATCCCGGCGGTGCAGCAGAACGACAGCGACGAGGGCCGAGGCCAGGGAACCGAGCAGCACTCCGCCCTTAGCGAGATTCAGCACCTCCGGTACGTCGGTGAAGGCGAGCTCGGAGATCAACAGCGAGACCGTGAACCCGACACCGGTGAGCGTCGACACCGCGGCGATGTCCCGCCAGCGCAGATCGTCGGACAGTTCGGCGCGCGTAAAGCGTGCGGTCAGGTAGGCACCGCTGAACACCCCCACCGACTTGCCGAGGAACAACCCCGCCGCGATCGCCAGCGGGATTTGGTTGCTGACCAGACTGCCCAGCGTCTTGCCGCCGATGTAGACCCCGGCGGACATGATCGCGAAGAGCGGAACGCAGAAACCCGCCGAGAACGGCTGGAGGACCCACTGCACCTTTTCGGCCGGCGACCGGTCTTCTTCGTGGTGGTCCAGGTTGCCGCGCAGCATCAGGCCGATGGCCACCCCGGCCACCGTCGCGTGGACGCCGCTGGCATGGACCGCGATCCAGATGGCCAGGCCCAGCGGCACATTGAGCCACAGGCTGGTGATCCGCCTCCGCTGCACCACATAGAACGCGACGAGCAGGACCACCGCGATCGCCAGCGCGACCGTGTCGATCGTGGCGGTGTACACGATCGCGATGATGATGATCGCGCCGAGGTCGTCCACGACGGCCAGCGTCAGCAGGAACGCGCGCAACGCCGACGGCAGGTTCTGCCCGACGACCGCCAGCACGGCCAGTGCGAACGCGATGTCGGTGGCCGTGGGCACGGCCCAGCCGTCGCTCCCGCCGGCGTGCCCGGCGCTGACCGCGAGATAGACCCCGACCGGTACCACCATGCCGCAGAACGCCGAGACGACCGGAAGCACCGCGGCGCGCGGATCCGACAACTCGCCGGCCTGCAGCTCGTGCTTGAGCTCGATCCCCGCCACCAGGAAGAAGAACGCGAGCAGGAAATCGGCGGCCCAGTCCGCCAGCGACAGGTCCAGGTGCCACAGATGCGGTCCGACGACCGTGTTCTTGACCGTGTCGTAGGAGGCTCGCCAGGGGGAGTTGGCCCACAGCATTCCGAGGATCGCGAAGATGATCAGCAGCGCGCCGCCGACGGTCTCGGTCCGCAGTACCTCCGCCACGTGCCTGCGCTCAATGCGCTTCAAGCGCGCGAAGACGCGCAGAGGAGCTGCGGGGCGGGCCGGCGAAGTCATCGGAGCGTCCTCGTGGCTCGGGAGTCGGCGACGGACGGGTGGTGATCAAGAAATCACTACCCATGCCGACCAGACTTCCCGGCGCTCCTGGGCCGTTCAGGCTACCGATGCGAACCGCCGGGTGCACGGACCCTGAGGTCCGCGCACCCGGCGGTGTGGTGATGCCGAGCCGAGCGAGGAGGGATCAGTCCTCGTTGGCGTGCGGCAGCTTGGACTTGATCAGGTCCATGACCGTGGAGTCCGCCAGGGTGGTGGTGTCGCCGACCGCGCGGTCCTCCGCGACGTCCTTCAGCAGGCGCCGCATGATCTTGCCGGAGCGGGTCTTGGGCAGCTCGGGCACGATCTGGATCTGCTTGGGCTTGGCGATCGGGCCGATCTCCTTGGAGACGTGCGCCTTCAGCGCCGCGTCCAGTTCCTCGGTCTCCTGCTGGCCGCCGCGCAGGATGACGAAGGCGACGATGCGCTGGCCGGTGGTCTCGTCCTTGGCGCCGACCACGGCGGCCTCGGCCACGGCCGGGTAGGACACCAGCGCCGACTCGACCTCGGTGGTGGAGATGTTGTGGCCCGACACCAGCATGATGTCGTCGACGCGACCGAGCAGCCACAGGTCGCCGTCCTCGTCCTTCTTCGCCCCGTCGCCGGCGAAGTAGTAGCCCTGCTCGGCGAAGC